>Ga0208158_1000110_pt1 | contig 36785 bp, 42 predicted proteins | sample 8_EtaG_FD_184081 | JGI IMG/M metagenome (GOLD analysis project Ga0208158, IMG submission 184081) | Marine viral communities from the Subarctic Pacific Ocean - 8_ETSP_OMZ_AT15162 metaG (SPAdes) (version 2) | ecosystem: Environmental > Aquatic > Marine > Oceanic | place: Pacific Ocean | collected...
TTTTAGTTGGAGCGTGACCACCATAAGCACCAAATAAAACACCTTGCCTTCCCCACAAGACCTCATAACCCTCTTTATCCGCAGCCGTATGCGATATATCCCTTACATGTAAACGATCCTCTTCAGGGACAATGAAGAGATATTTAGCAGCGTTTTTCTTGTTAGATGTAACTTTAGGTCCAGTTAAATCTTTACCCCACTTCTTTTGAATCGCTCCGAGGTTGTAATCAACATCAAATATGCACAATCCTGCACTCTTAACACCAGTAAAGACACCAAATGCCTGGAACGTATCTGGATTTTGTTCAATACATAGAGCTGATCTAGAAGGAGACCACTTTGCACCTGCTTTACTAGCCTCGAAGTGAGGAACCTTCCCTGTAGCTGCATCACCATTAGGGAGTGTGGTTCCCTCTTTATATATCGGGCACGTAGACCATTCAGACGGACAATTTTCAATGAAACTTAACAGTGCTTTTAGCTTGCTCATGTGATACAATTCCCTTGTAGAAACTTAATTTTTAACCCCTTCGGCCTCTCCAGCCCTAGGGGTTTTTTCATTATACCTTATAGACAAGGCTCTGTCATTATGCTACATTTACAGAGCACTCAGGGCATAGCCCACTTAGCACTCTTTATGTCATTTTTATCCGACAGAGCCAGAGAGGAAGGCAGTAAGTCTTCTAACTCTACAGACAATTATCTGAATCCATCCAAATTGGAGGATGGTGACTCAGTACGTTTCTGTTTATTACAAGAAAATCCCATTGATTTCTTCGAGGTTTGGGGATCTCTAACTGAAGACCCCACAAAATCTCGCCCATACAGATTTGAAGGAGATCCAACTCCAGAAGATATATCTGAAGCAATGGGCACTGAAGCTACCAGAAGATTGAACTTTGATGGTACTGCTCCAGATCCTGCAAAGTTAGCTATTGCAATTGCGATATATAACTACGATGCTGGAAGAGTTCAAGTCCTCCAGTTCAGTCAAAAGACTCTGATTACACAGTTAGATCAGATTGCTCAGATGGAAGATTATAGAGATGATCTTCTTGCTTTTGACTTCTCTCTTAGTAGGACAGGCGTTAAAAAAGACACCAAATACTCTCTTATCTGTGTTCCTCAAAGAAAGAACGCTAAAAAAGAAAAGGAAGAGGCATGGGAGCAGGTTAAAGCGGATGGCTTCGATATATACCGTCTTATTGATGGAACGGACCCATTCAAACCACCAACTGCTTAGTCACTTAGGGGCCATTCATCGGCCCCTTTCTTTTTAGCTATTTTATGGTAAACTAATTATGGGAACGTGTATCTTAATGCCTACTAATGTCACCTTGGACACTCAAAACGCATTGGCAGGACTAAGGAAATGGCAACTGGAGCGTGATGACTCCAACACAATATATCCGCACCGTGTATATAGAGATAAAGAAGGCAAGATATATAGCTCAGTTACTCATATCCTTAATCAAACAGCTCCCAAAGAACAAAAAGATGCCCTGGAACGTTGGCTATCACGCCCTAACAGCCCTGCTGAACGTGATCTTGCCGCCCAAAGAGGAACGTACGCACATGGTCACGCCGAATATATCCTTAAAACCACGGCAAAGTTGGCAAGACAAACAGCGAATAAGCGAGGAGTTTGGACCACTGGAGGCGATTGCCTGGAACGTGCCCCTTCAAAAATCACGGCATGGGCAATGCAAAAAGCAATTAAAAATGCCCCTAAAGTCAACTTTTCCGCTAGTGGGTACGCCAGAGGTCTACGGACTTTTATAGAAGCAAACGTTACTGCCATTCATGCCGTAGAATTTTCCATTCATTACACACCAAACGCCATTCATAACGGTAAAAATCCCATTCATGGATTTGCTGGAACGTGCGATTGCATGGTGGACATCCAGGGTGAGGGGCCATTCATAGTTGATTGGAAAACTAGCCAGAATAAAAGAACAGAAGAAATGTATGAAAGCTATAAAGATCAACTTGGAGCGTATTCACTAGGATTAACCCGCCTCACTGACATTCAACCCAAAGGAGCTGTAGTTGTCTGTGCTAGAAGATCGGGTGAACCTGACGTTAAATTTTTGAATGATATACAGCTAAAACAACATCAACAGAATTATCTGGAACGTTTCAGTCAATATTTGTCGAACTTGAGTTTGCCAGAATAAAAAATGACCAAAAAGTTCACCAAAGTCGAGCAAATTTCAACTCTAAAAAAGTAAAAAATGTTGCGGATAAAGTGTAAAAATGTAGTATATATGTACTACATTTACACTATGTAATATATGGTCTCTCTATACAAATAGTGTCGAATTTGTAAAAAATATCATTCATAGCTTGTTTTTCTGTTTTAAAAGGGCCATTAACTTTTCTAATACTTGCCTGGTAATCGTTTACAAATCTTCTATAACCATTATTTGAGTAGTGTCTGTAAGTGGGAAAATATGCATTCATTCTGCCTTGAATCTCTTCAAACTCCCATTTTGGCACGTGTAACTCCCAGTAATACCCAGGATTAAAAGGGATATATTCGTTTTCATCTAATAAAAGATTGGCTCCTTTTTTCCATGAATCGGAGTAATAGATTTCTACTTTTCTCATTTGTGTAAAGAATTTCTTTGGGCTGGAGTGAGGGCAGAGTCATAATAATCCTGCGATTCAAGATCTAATCTCATTTGCTCCAGCTCTTCTGGCGTTGGCTCGTATGCTTCAAGACCTTCCAAAAATTTTTGTTCTGTGGGGTCCATTAATCTGCCTCCAAGTTACCGTTTTCATCTACGAAAACATATAGTTCGGAGTATGTATGGGCTAGGTCGGTCAACTTCTTACCCATATCTGGAGCGTATCTACCAGGTTCCCAAAACCCTGAGCCGTGACGGTTACGAGTAAGCATCCAATCGTGAGCAACGTGGTCCCATATTGTGCCTTGACTTGGATCGTAAGAGGCAGTTCTGTGGATTTCAGGGTCGAAACCTAGCTCAAGTGCTTTATTTTCAAAATCATCCCATTCATGCTGAATTCTTTCTTCCAGTTCTTTGGTTGGCTCGAAATCTAAGCCGTCAAGGTACACGGTTTCACCGTCTTTCTCGATTTCGATGTGGGAGGACCACTGGAGCGTGGTCATTGCGTGTTGGTGGTTACTCATTTTAGGAACTCAGTGTGAAAAATGTATGTGCAATAGTCACCCGCTAAAAGGTGAGAGAGGTGGTAAGGAGGTTCTGAAAAGTGGGCCTCTCCTTCAATACTGACAGCTCTTAATTCTCTACCGTACCAGGTTTGGAGTTGTTGGAGCGTTTGCTCGATCTCTTCCTCCTCTCCTGGCTCTAGCCCGCTACCGTCATTATTTATCAGGTACGTGCACCAATACGAGGGGAGCTGTTCTTTGATTACTTCAATTGGCATTGTTAAAAGCTCCTTAGTGTCTTTTTAACTTGAGAGAATTGGACCGCACAACTACATGCCTCCAATAATTTTCCTTGTTCCTGGTAAAGCGGTATCGCTTTACGGAACGCCTCGAAAATCAGCTCGTTATCAGCCTCTTTGCGAGTCTGTCGCATGATCTTTTGTGGATCGTCCCATTCAAGTTGCTCCTGACACTCGGCAAAATCCCTATATGCTGAAGCTTGAGAGCGTCCTGCGTCTTGAATTGCTTGCAAGATCTCTTCTTTGCTTAGTCGGGTCTCTGTTGAGCCGTCGTCAAAGGTTTTCAGCTCCTTAGTTAGTTGCTCGACAATAAAGAGGTGAGACTCTGCTTTGTTCACTTGCTCACCTCCTCGGCAGTGTTCAAGATTGCTCTTATTCTGTCTAATGAATTAAGTAATTCTGGAGCGTCTCCCTTTTGGAATATCCAGCAGGGCAGATTCTCAATTAATCCAGTAAGCTCTCCAGCTCTTTCTCTTGTTTGCTGGAGTTGGTCTATTTGTTGACCGCTTAAAAATCTTTTTGTAGTAGTCATAAATTTTTTAGCTTTGTGGGCTTATTGATAATGTAGCACACATTTTTGGATAGTGTCAACAACTTTGATAAAATTAATTTATTTTTCTCAGTGAGAATTCTCAAAGTCAGCGAGTAGAAACAATATTAATAATATGTTGACTCTCTCCAGGTCTTTTGATAATGTGCTACATGTAATGAATTTATCGCTATTATGAACACTATCTACAAGCGAGCGACAAACGAGAACAACGAAGAGGTAGTTACTTCTTTTTATGTTTGGGGAACTCTCCCCGAGGCTTTGGAGGCTTTGGATAAAGTCTTAATCACTAAGGAGAGAGAGGACGGCTCCAAATATGTTTGTTTGTCTGAGGAGATAGATAAACAATTAAGAGGAGCGTATCAAACGCTAATAATGAAACTTCACAGAGAGGAGCTGCCTAACGACTGGCGTTTCTCAATAGTTAAGGAACTTTGCTGGCGGTTGGCAGAGTACAAGAACTGCAACAATCCAGAAACTTCTTTGGATGATCTTCAGGACGTTTGTTGGGAGGTTGCTGATAATTGTTGCGACATCTCCAATAGTTCTATTTTCCAATGGCTGGCAGATAATCCTGGGAGGTGTGAGTTTGAGGAGGAGTCTCTCTCAGTCAATCCAGATGGTATTAATTCTCTTTGGAGAATAGCCAGGAGCCGACAGTGTGAAGAGATCGAGCTGATGGCTCGGCAGCTCTTGGAGTGTTTGGATGATGGAATAGCCGACGGAATCTAGCGGCGTTTTTCCTCTTTGCTTACTGCAACTCTGAGAGGCGGTCTCCTCACCTCTTACTACTTGGAGCGTTTCGCCTCTCGCTGCCGTCCTGGCTCCTCTTCCTCCTTATGCAGTAAGGTCTATTTGTTACTCTATGTAACGATAAGTAGCACAGAGACAGAAAGGAGATATTATTAAATCAAGAGGAAAATTTTTCTACTTCCTCACTAACTAAAAATGAACAACTTTCCCACTATTCCGAACACAGACACAGAGTCTAAGGAGTACAAAAAGATTAAGGCAGCTAACACCAAAGACCGTCTTCTCCAGGAGATCTACCACCTCCAGAGACAGCAAAGCGGGCTAACCGTCTTGCTCACCAAAGCGAGACAGCAACGAGACAAAGCGCAGCTCCAAGACTTCGGAGATGTGATCAAAAGATTTCGCCAGCTCACCGCTGAGAGTCTGAAGCAGCAAAGCCGCCAGGCCGCCGCCGAGCTACGGACCATCTGGAGCTAGGCCGCCGCCTCTCCCCAAAATTTATGGGCCTGGCTCCTCCAGCTCGGCCCGCCTCACTCGGCTCACCGCCAGGCCGAGGCGGGGAGGGGTTGCAAAAATCCGCCTTTATAGTCAAGGGCGGGGGAACCTACTGATTAATCTGAAAATAAGCTCTTATGTACTACCTCTATATACTACACTAGCGTTTCGTGTCTGTCAATATCATATCGACTAATTTAGTCTTCTTACAATGGGCGTTAGTTCCCGCAAGGGATCTCAGCTTCCTTGAAGGTAACTGTAGTAACATATTGTAGTATCCCTGAAGAGGTTTAGGAGATCTATAAACAAACAATCCCCCAACCTTATCCAGCATCCACTTCATTCAGATTTAGGCTCAACCCGAATTGATAATTCTGGAGCGTTAATATTAATGTTCTCAACACTTTCCCCAACAACCTTCCCTAGAGAATCCAAAATCTGCGCCGCCGTTTGAAGCTGCCCTTTTCTTAACGCCTTCTCATACAACCTAATTCTCATACTTTGTAATCTGGAAACCATATTTTCTCTATCTTTTTGCCAGTCTTCTTCGTTCCAGGTATTTACCGCCTTCCAATCATTCCACGCCGTTTTAACACAAACCCCCTCTTTAGACGCATGATCTAAAACTAATTGCCTTGTAGTTAGCCCCTCCAACTGCCTTTTATACAATCTTTGTTGCCTCGCCTCAATAACATGAGTAGGAGATTTCCCAGGATTCTTCTTCCGAGGAACAACACCTTCACCCTGATTTACTGGAACGAGTGATCCCCCTAAATTGCCAAAAACTGCTTCAGTCACAGACGAAAAAGCTACTAATAAGATAATAATAACCCGCAAACTTAAAAATAGTCGATAAACACAGGGGGTATTGGTACAAAAAACAGGTAATCTGTATTACATGGCAGTAAAAACACAACCACTTTCTCTTCGTTGGGCACAAGGAGAGGTCTTCAATAGTGAAAAACGCTTTCGTGTTCTTGTAGCGGGGCGAAGATTCGGAAAATCATACCTCTCCTGTATTGAACTTTTAAAAGCAGCCATATCTAGACCAGGGGAAACATACTTTTATTGCGCCCCCACATATCGAATGGCAAAAGATATTGCCTGGAAAGAAATAAAAAAGCTCGTACCACAAGAATGGGTCAAGTCTAAGAACGAGACTGACTTGAAAATCGAACTCATCAACGATTCGATGATCGAACTAAAAGGAACTGAAAATGCAATGGCTCTCCGTGGTCGAAGCCTCGCAGGTGTAGTACTTGACGAGGCCGCTTTCATGGACTCCGAAGTATGGTTCCAAGTTATCCGTCCTGCCTTAGCCGACAAACAAGGATGGGCACTCTTCATAAGTACGCCTGATGGAACGGCTAGTTGGTTCTACGACTTATGGTGCTACGTCCCAGATGATCCAACAGGAGATTGGAATCGCTGGAGCTATACTACAATAGACGGGGGTAACGTCCCAAGAGAAGAGGTCGAAGCAGCACGGGCACAACTAGATAATCGAACATTCAAACAAGAATTTGAGGCCAGTTTCGAGAATCTCACGGGTCTCGTTGCAGTCTCGTTTTCCGATGACAATATCTCCGCAGACGCAAAAGATATCTCCATCGCCCCTCTACTTCTAGGTGTTGACTTTAACGTGGACCCAATGTCAGGGATCTGCGCCGTTAAAGACGGGGAAAACCTGTATGTGTTTGATGAAATCATGCTCACAGGTGGGGCAACCACATGGGACTTTGCGGAAGAAGTCACCCGAAGATATGGCGTGGATCGTAGAGTAATAGCATGTCCTGACCCCACGGGTGGAGCCAGAAAAACTGCTGGAATTGGTGCAACCGATCATAGTATTTTACGAAGAAGTGGTTTTAATGTGTCTTCACCTAAAGCTCCCTGGAAAATTCGAGATAAAATAACCGCCGTCAACACTGCTCTGTTCGATGCAACTGGAACTCGAAGAACCTTTATTCATCCACGCTGCAAAGAACTAATAAAATCTCTCAGAACATTGACGTATGCACCAAACACGGGTCTACCTAATAAAAACCTTGGTGTTGATCATGCTTTTGATGCTTTCGGTTATTTATGTTTACAACAGTTCAATTTGGCAAAACCTGAGACTTTAGGGCAGACTGGGTACAGAATTTACTAGGGAAGATGAAAAAGTCTGCTGGAACAAAGAGATGTGAGGGATATTTAGCTAAAGTAAAGGGAAAAAAGAAGTCAACTAAGGCTTCTACTAAAAAATCCAAGAAAAAGTAACTATGGAACTGACTAAAGAACAACTAGACATTGTTGAAAAAATCAAAGGGAAGAGGATTGCGGGTTTATGGGATGGACGTTGCGAGCAATATATGGCAAACAAATCAAAACCTTCTACTAAAAAGGCTGAAAAAGTAGAGAGTACAAGTTAGACTATCAGCAATAGTCTTTTATTATTCTAGATCATGGCTTTCTATCGTGGCGAAGAAGGCTCCGTTAAGTTCAAAAATGGAACTGGAACCCTTGGTGCTGTTGCATCTACACGGAGTTGGAGTTTCTCTGTAACAAAGGATGTCCTAGAAACAACTGCACATGGAGCCTCTACTAGAGGGTATGTTGGTAGCTTTATTGATGGTAGCGGTTCTGTTGAATTGCTCTATACAGCAACTTCTGGTGATGAAACAGCAGAATTTTTAGCTGATGTTTTAACAGCGCAAGACCCTGCTGACGCACAGTTCGAGTTGTATCTATCAACTACAGGTTCTAAGAAACTTGCATTTAACGGTATTGTCACAGGAGCAGAATTCTCAACTTCTGTTGGTGATTTACAAGCTGTCAACATCAGTTTCCAGATGAATGGAACATTAACTGCGTCTATATAAGGAATAAACAATAACGGGGTAATTTCGTGACGTACTCTGTACCTGGCCCAATTCGTACCAACATTACAAGTTCTACCAGTGTAGGTGGTTCTGATAGTCCATTTACTCGCACTCGTGCGGTGATGGACATGGTAAAGGGGTGGGAAATTATGAAGGCCGTTACGAATGGAACTGAATATTTAAGAGATAATTCGGAAGCTTTTCTTCCTCTTGAGCCACGGGAGGATTACACAGCTTATTTATCTAGAGTAAATCGAGCAGTATTTTCACCATATACGCAGCGATTAATTAGAGCAGCAACAGGTTTAATAATGAGAAAGCCTATTACTTTGGTAGGTGATTCATATTGGACTGATATTTTTGCTAAAGATGTTGATGGATGTGGATCAGATTTAGATGAGTATGCGAGAAGGGTGCTTATTTGTTCTTTGACCTATGGGCAGAGTCATGTTTTGGTTGATTATCCTGCACCAACAGGGGCATTAAGTCTGGCAGAAGAAAGAGCGCAAAATAGAAGGCCGTATTGGATAGAAATTGACCCAACGAACATTTATGGTTGGAGATTAGACCGAGAAGTAAATTATGGCAGCATTATTCAAGTAAGAATTGCTGAAAAAGCTGTTGTACCTTCAGGAGAATTTGGAGAACAGGTATTTGATCAAGTCAGGGTGATCGAACCAGGGAAATTTAGTATTTATCGGAAGGTTTCACCTAAAAAAGACCTAATTAACCTGCAAGACACGACTTATGCAGGTAATTTTGACGGCCCAGAAAATGAAAAAGACTATGAATTAGTGGATTCTGGTGTGTTTTCGCTAGGTGAAGTGCCTTTAGTTAGTGTTTATTCAGGCAAAACAGATACTTTGACGAGCAAGCCACCTTTATTGGATATTGCTTACTTGAATTTGGCACATTTCCAGCGTCAAGCTGACTTAATTCATAGTCTGCATGTTGCTTCTCAGCCAATGTTGGTGTTAGAGGGATGGGATGATCAGACGAAAGATATGAGTATTAGTGTTAACTATGCAATGGCGACTCAACCTGGAAATAAGGTGTATTATGTCGAGCCAGCAAGTAGCGCATTTGAGGCTCAAACTAATGAGATACAAGAATTACAGCTTCAGATGGCAACTTTAGGAATTAGTACACTATCACAGCAAAAATTCGTAGCAGAATCAGCAGACGCTAGACGATTGGACCGTGTAGATACAAATTCAATGCTTTCGATGGTTTCTCTTGAGTTAGAGCAAAAACTACAAAAAGTATTTAATTTATCGGCTAGTTACTTAGGAATTGAACCACCTGAAGTCAAAATTAGTCGTGATTTTGATATTGAGAGGTTAATTGGACAAGATATAACAGCTTTGACTTCCTTGTTTGATCAAAAGGTCATAGATAGAGAAGAATTTAGAGATATTTTGGTACAAGGTGAAGTTCTCCCTAATGCAACCGAGACTGAAGTTAATTAATACACTACAATAGTAGCGAAGAGCATTTATTTACTATGCCAATCGAAAAAATGAGGTTTGAGGACTTAAATCCTCCTGCTTGTCCACCTAAGCCAGCAAAAAAGAAGGCTGTCGTCAAAGAAGAGACAGTTGAGACACCAAAAACACCTGTAACTGAGTAATTATGATCGAAGAAAGAGTTATTCAGCAGGAGTCCGTGACTCCTGAAGAACAGCCCGTGGCTACACCTGAAACTCCTACACCACCTGCTGCACCTGAAGTTCCCACAGTTCCTTTAGCTGAATTTGAAGCTTTAAAGCAACAATTAGCGGAAAAGGAAAAAGCGTTCCAAAACGCTAAAAGTAAAATAGGGGAGTATTACGATGATCGTAAGAAAGCCTTAGAAGATCAGGGTATGTATAAGCCTCTTTGGGAGGATGCGAATAAAACAGCCCAGGAAAAAGATAAACGGATAACTGAGTTAGAAACTGAGTTAAAGACAGCAAAGGAGCAAAAGCAAATGGAGGCGACACGTACTACAGCGATGTCTGCTTTAAGTAATGCTGGAGCGATTAATGCAGGTCAAACATTATCACTTTTGCAAGATAAATTGCATAAAAGTAGTGATGGTAGAACTGTTATTTTAAGTGGTGGAGTTGAGCAGGACTTAGGTACTTACGTTAATAATTTGAAGAACCCTGGAAGTGGATGGGAACATCACTTTAAGGCGAGTAATGCTGCTGGTATGGGTGCAAAGCCTAGTCCAACATCTAATGTTGCTCCTGGGTCTGAAAACCCTTGGAAGACGGGCAATCTCACTCAACAAATGGTATTATCTAATCAAGACCCTGATTTAGCAGCCGTGCTGCAAAAAGAGGCATCTCAGTAACATCTAAGAGTCCGTGATTTGATGATGTTATTTCTAAGTCCGTGACTTAGGCAAGTAAACCGTAATTCTTAGGAGAAAGAAATGGCAGCCCCGTTTCAGAATTACTCTGGCGGTGTCCTTTTAGCAGACATCGTAAAGAGGAATAATTTAGCTCGCTATGTCCAAGAGGCAATTAAAGAGCGTAGCCAATTTGTTAAAAGTGGAGCTGTTGTAAGAAACAGTTTCTTAGATGCTAAAGAAGGCGGTACACGCATCCAAGTTCCTGAGTTCAATCCAGTAGCACCAACTGAAGAGGTGATGACTGGGGCGGCTAACTGGGGAACTTCAACTGCTGGTTACTTAACACCACAGAAGATCGGTACAGCAACACAAATTGCTTCTATCGTTCACAGAGGTTTCGCATACGCTGTTGACGACATTGCAATCTTGGCTGCTGGCGAAGATCCAATGTTAGCTATTCGTAATCAGTTAGCTGATGCAATCAACAAGTTGAACAACGCTCGTTTGTTCTCACAACTTGCTGGTTTATTCGGTACTGCTCTTGCGGCTAATAAGCTTGATGCTGCAAAAGCTGGTACTGGTGCTACTGAAACAAACTTCTTAACAGCTTCTACTATTGCTCAAGCTCGTAACAAATTGGGCGAGCGTGGTGAAGAGCCAGATCTATTGGTTGTTCATCCAGCAGTTGCTTACTACCTATATCAGGTAGGAATGTTAACATTCTCTACCGCAGCACTTGCCGCTTCTGGCGCAGTGACTTGGGGTGGCGGTGGCGTTGGCATCGGTGCTAAAGAAGTTGGTCAATTCGCTGGCTGTAGAGTCATCGTTGACGAAGCTGTTAACACTGTTCAACCTGGTGCTACTGGTCATCAGATGGAGTACTACTGCTATCTATTGAAAGCAGGAACCATCATGGAAGGTGTTCAGCAAGATCTAAGGATTGAAGCTGATCGCAACATCTTGTCTAAACAGAATGTACTTTCTGTTGACTATCACACTGCGTATCACGTAATGGGTACTAAGTGGGTAGATGCTGGTGACAACCCAACAAACACTAACTTAGCTACTGCTAATAAGTGGGCAGCTACTTACGATCCTGATTTGATCCCTGCTGTTCAGATCACAGTTAACACACCTCTCGATGTAACTAATATCTCTTGATTTAGTATTGAGTTGGAAGTCGAAGAACCCTCATCATTTATTTGGTGGGGGTTTTTTATGACGCTAGAATGAAACTAATGTTTGAGAAGTAAACGTGGCCGCTACTATTCATGCCACTTTGAAAGGTGAAAGTTCTAATAGCTATGCAACTTTGGCAGATGCCAATAGTTATTTTGAAACTTCTCCTGATGATTCAACGTGGTCAAACAAAACAGACGATCAAAAGAATCGTGCATTAATCTCTGCTTGTCGTTGGATCGATAGCTTGAATTTTTATGGTGATCGATGTGATCAAGGCCAAGCATTGAAATGGCCTAGAAATAACTTTGAAGTTGATGATGTTGAGCTTGCCTGTACCTTAATTCCTGCAAAAATTAAGTATGCACAGTATGAATTAGCGAGAGCGTTAGCTAATGATACGGATGCAATGACTGGGAATAGTGGCACAGAAGGCGTTGCAAAAGAAGTAGAACTTGGTGAACTAAAGGTTAAATACAACGAAGCTAGTCTTGCTACTGGCAACGTGAACAATGTTTTTGACGTTTATCCTTGGCTTCAGTCCTATCTTGGTGCTTATTGTCTTGGTGGAGCTGGCGGCTATCAAGTTCGGGTAACTAGAGGTTAATCATGGCAAAAATTGATGATGTATTTGGAAACGTACCAGCAAGTGTCCTTAGTACCTGGGGTCAAACATTAACTTTTGTTAAAAGCGTAAGTCCTAAAACATATAACCCAACAACAGGTGGTGTTACTGGGTCGGATACAAATGTAAGTGTTAAAGGAGTAATTTCAAATATCAGTTCTAGTGAAGATGAAGGGTTATATCAGACGACTGATTTGAAAGTTGTTATTGGAGCGAATGAATTAGGAGATTATTATCCGACTGAGGCAGATCGTCTTCAATATCCACAGGCAGGAGCTACTAGGGAAGGAAAGATTATTAATATTCAAACAGCGAGAGGAGATAAGCCTATATTTCATACATTGATCGTGAGGCCACAGTAATGGCAAAAAGTTTAGATGTAAAAAACTTTAGAAAACAAATAACTAAAGAATTAGATAAAAAAATGCGTGTCAAACTTAACGCAATAACAAGATCAGCAGCAAAAGAAGTAATGAATGGATTGGCAGAGGCGGGGCCAGTTTGGTCTGGTGAATTTAGAGATAGTTGGAAAGCCACACTCCTTGGAAGTAATGCGATAGGTGCAACAGGTGGTTATCCATATTCATTAAAAAATATCCCTAAAATTCCTTTAACAGTTAAACAATTAAAAAGAACATATCAAATACAAATTTTTAATACTGCTCCTCATGCTCTAATTGCGATGGATAAAGAACCAGGCAATTTTGTTTATCCTGGGTTTGAACCTCTTAAACCTATTCACGCAAGAGGAATTAGAAATGTTACTGGTTTAAGAGGTGATATTGAAGCAGGAACAGGAAATAATCGTTCAACAGCACCTTTAGATTGGTATGAAAATTATAAAAAAGGAGGGCAATTTAAACGCAGAGTTAATAAAGGTGTCGCATTGGCTAGAATTTTAGGAAAAGGTTAATGAATTATCAAAAAATTAGAGCACAAGTCGAGAACCCATTATTAACTGCTTTTGGAGCGTTAAGTCCTGCGGTTCCTGTCTTCTTTGACAATATCACTGCTGCACCTCTTAATAGCACTACTGAATATGTAAGAGTAAATGTTACATTTGGCTTAACAAATGATCCAACTTTGACATCTAGTATTGATAACGCTAGGGGAGCAATTGTAATTCGTTGTTTCAGTAAAAAAGGTGAAGGGCCAGCAAGAAATCAAACATTAATTACAACTGCTGTTGATGTATTAGAAACGTTAAATGACAGTACCAAAGGGACTACTGGGACATATTTTAAGGTCGGATCTATAGATGGGCCAAGCTTTTCGAGTAATGAAGACGCACCATTGTTCATGGGAACAATAGAAACTTCATACGTTGCTACAGTTTTGAGCTAATCTATAAGTAAATTTATCAAGCAGCCTCATGGCCGTTACATGTTTATCTGGCACATCAGGTGCTCTCTATTACAAACCTGCAGGAACAACAGGAACTTTTGGTACTGGTGATGTAACCATTGGTACTGAGACAATGGTTGTTGAAACTTATTTGAATCTTAAGGTTGGAGATCCAGTTAAGTTTAGTGTGATTGATTCTTCTACAGGTGGAGCAGGAACAGGAACTGTACCTGCTGGATTAACTGCTGGAACAACTTATTACATTAAAACTTATGTAGCAGCTTCTGGAGCAATGACTGTTTCAGCTACTAACGGAGGTTCTGCTGTAAACCTAACTGATGTAGGAACAGCAGCAGCTCCTAATGAATTTCAAGTTGCTTATGCTGCTTTTGAATCAGTCAGTCAAGTAAGTGAGTGGTCTTTCGAGATTGAAAGAGCTGAAATTGATGTAACTACAATCGGTGGTGATCCTGGTCAGTACGTTCCATTTAGAAAGTACATTGCTGGATTTGGTGATGGTTCAGGTAGTGCAACTGCTTACATGACAAATGAAGATGCTTCTCTTTCTAACCGCATGATTGAAGATGTTCTTCAGCGTCAACAAGTTGGTGCAGCGTTCAAACTTTATACAGACCGTGTATTTAGTGGTGGAACTGTAAGTGACACTCTTAGTCGCTTTATCAGCTTTGATGCAACATTAACTTCTGCTTCTTTAGGTGTTACTCCTGATGATGCACAAGCAGTAACAGTTAATTTCCGTCCTGCTGGCGTTCCAACTTTCGATTTTAGCCGTTCATAATAGTAACGGAATCGGAATGTTCCAAGAACCCTACTTTTTAGTAGGGTTTTTTCTTGTTTAGTAGGTTAGACTATTATTGTATAAATTTTCACTATGACAACTAGTCCTAGACCTGCACGTTCTGCCTTAAGGGCAATAGATCGTTTAAAGAAAGCTGCAAATTTAGAAGCTACAAAGAAGGAAGTTGAATTAACTGATGGAACGGTATTTGAGATGTGGGTATCACCTTTAACAATGGCAGAAAGAGAAAGAGCACAAAAAGGAGCTAAATCTGATGATGCAAATGAGTTTGCTTTAAGGCTTTTGATGACAAAAGCATTAGATGAAAATGGTAGTAGGTTATTTAATATTGGTGAAATTGATGTTTTAAAGAATGAAGTAAGGGATGCTGATCTTCAAATTTTGATGCTTGCGGTTATTAATACAGAGGATGATGACATCGACCCAAAATCCTAAGTGCTGAATTGCGTAAAGATAATTTGTTAATGTTGCAATTTGGTATTGCAAAAGAGTTAGGTAAATCTTTAACAGAAATCCGTCAAATGACTTTGGCTGAAATATTGGGTTGGAGTGCATATTTTCAAGTTCTTAACGAAGATCAAGAGAAAGAAATGCAAAAAATCCGCAGAAGTAGGTAAACTGTTGAAATATTAGGGATTCTGGGTCGTGGCAATTAACGAAGAAGTCATAACCGTTAATCTGAATGTCAATATTACTAAAAGTGAAAGGCAGCTTAAAAAGACTGAAGCAAGATTAAAAAAAATACAAGATTTAGCCGCAGGTATTAGTAAAGGAACTTCTTTAATTGATGCGAGATCAGTTAAAGGAGGAAAAGCTGCTTTAGAAGGATTTAAAAAAACATTAGAAGATTTAGCTAAAAGCAATAAAAATTACGCTACGACAACTGCTGGATTAGACCGTCAATTAGGAAAATTAAGAGCAACTTTTAGAGGAATAAGTACTGATGCTAAAGAATTTAAAAATGCGTTAGTTGCTTCTGAAAAAGTTCAAAGACAACTATATAAAGCACAACAAGAAACAAGAGCTATTAGAGGAAGAGCTTTAACAGGAGGAGAAGCTGGAGGAATTGTATCTGAATTAATTGCTCAAAAAGGTGAGGTGTACCAATCAATTAGTGCATTAAGAGCCTATAGAAGTGAATTAACACGGTTAAAAGACGCTGTAAGAATGAATAGTAGTGAATTTAATGAATTAGAAAAAGAAATTAAACGAGTAGATGGAATATTAAATAAGCCTAAGAGAAAAAGACCACAAGATATAAAAAGAAATATTGGAGGCATTACAGGTCGAGAAAAAGCATTACAAGAAGCATTAAGGATTCAAAATGAAACAGAATCAAGTGCTTTAGGTTATAGAGATGCAGTTTTAGGTGTTAGAGAAGCTCAAAAAGCTTTAAATGCTGAATTAAGGCAAGCAGCAAGAATCCAATCACAAATTAGTCAATCAACAGTTAGTTGGGGAAAAGCTTTTTCTGATTTAAAAAAATTAGGAGGAGGATTGGCAGGAGGATTAGCAAATGTAGGAGGAAAAGCTGGAGGTGTTTTAAAAGGAATAGGAACTTCAAGAGTTGGTCAAATCGGATCAGCAAGAATATTTAGTGATTTAATTAAAAAAGTACCTGTTGTTGACAAAGCTTTTGGTCGTCTTCTTCAAAAGATTCCGTTATTTGGAAAATTATTAAATGAAAATACTTCTGTTAATGCTCGTTGGGCAGCACAAATTTTAGAGGGAATCACAGGAATAACGCTTGCGTGGAACGGATTAAATCAGATTATTTCTGCTGCACAGGCTTTTACTGCATTTGAACGTCAAGCAGCCATAGCGATTAATAGTGTAGCGAGGATGTTTAAGAATCTATATAACGTAGCTGGTGCAATGATGATGGGCCTAATTAGCCCTGGTCAAGTAGGACAAAATCTTTGGGATCAATTAAATGATAGACCAGAAGTATTAAAAGCAAGGCGTGGTCGTTCAAGGATTGAAAGTTTAGAAAATCAATTACCTAAATATAAGGAGGAATTTAAAAATACAGAATTATATGAATACGACAGGATCGAGTTAAAAGCAAGACAAATATTAGAAATAGAAGCAGGTATTACAGATGAGCAAAGAAGTCGAATATTAGTAATGAAAAGGATGCAAGCCGAGATGGGAGGGCCAGTTTGGAGTCAATATGGAAGTCCAGCAGGGCCAGGTTCTAAAGGTGCAGGTTGGGGTTCAAATGCTCAAGACAGATTAGGAGATGTTCAACTTAGGATTGGTGAAGCTATTACTGCAAATAGCTTAGAAAATAGAAATGCAGTAAGTAGATTATTAATAGAAGAAAGAAAAGTAAATGTTGAATTAGCTCGAAGAAAAGAAATTTTAAGAGTTCTTCATCAAGGTGTTGAGAATGTCAATTTAAGTGTTCAAGCTCAAAGAGATATGTTTGGCATAAGTAATAGAGCAGCATTGGAATCTCAAAAACAACAATCACCTCTTTACGCTAACGACCCAAATGCAAATGCAGCTAGAAGAAGAGCAGGAAAAAGAGGTGCAATTCAAAGAAAACGGCAAAGAGCACAAATATTACAGGAAGGATTAATGCTTGGAGCTGGTTTTCCTGTCCTATTTGGAGGAGGGCCAGGTGCAATTCTTGGTGGTGCTGGTGGTGCTTTATGGCAAGGAACACGCAAAAAACCAGAAAGAGGTTTTGGTGGACAAATATTAGCTAGTGCGGCAGGTCAAGTTCTTGATCGAGTTGTCGCTCAAACAATTGCGAGTGTAACAAAACTAGGGCAAGCATTTACAAGCCTTGGTGGTTCGTTTGACATGATGACAGAGAGATCTTTGTTTTCATCTGACGCAACAAGATTACAAGCTAAAAACTTATTAGAACAAGGCAAAAGAAGTGAAGCTGCTGCTTTAATGACAAAAGAGCTTACAAAAGCTTTAGGGTCAACAGCCGTTGAAGATTTAAAAAGATTAGGAGAAAAAAGTAAAGAATTATCTCAAAAATGGGGAGTTCTTAAGACACAAATGGAGCTATTACTTGTTGGCCCATTGACAGACATGATTGAGATGTTGAACAAAATAGTTAGTCGTGAAACAGCAAAAAATAAATTAGGGAGTGTTATGCGAGAATCTCAAAGACTTGGAGTTGGTAATTCTATTGATGTAGCTACTAAAGATGTAATAGCACAAGAAGTATCAAAATTAGGAGGCCTTGGCAAAGTTGATAGATTCTTCCCTGGTGAACAAGAATTTGTAGGTGGAATTGGAGGTATTGATGTTAACGCTCTTGACGCAGAATCAATATTGAAGATTGTAAAAGCATTAGAAAAATACAATGAATCAATTAAGGACTTTTCAACAGCGTCTAAAGTAAAAGGGCTTTTACCTTCAAAAGATGAAAATGAGGAAGTTTTTCAATCTTTTGAAAAGATTATTCAGGCTCAAGAAAAACTTAATGAAAAAACAAAACTTGAAAAAGAGATTGCTAATGCTGTTAATAAAGAAGCAAGAATTGAAGCTAAATTAAAACTAGCAATATTAGATATTGAAGGAAAAATAACTGATGAACAAAGGGAAAGATTGAAAAACGCTATTAAAGCAGGAGAAGAAACAGCAAAAGTAAAAGTAAAATGGGAAGACATTAAAGAAACTATTGCTAGTGGTTTAACAAGTGCAGTTGAAGGATTAATAGCTGGAACGAAGTCATTAGGTGAGTCATTAGCTGGAATTGCTAAATCAATTGCAAGTATGTACTTGAAAGCAGCATTTATGAATATGTTGCCTATGGCAGAAGGAGGTTATGTCTCTAATGGAATTAAACCGTTCAGTTCAGGTGGGATGGTTACAAGACCAACCGTAGGACTTGTAGGAGAAGCTGGAGAAGATGAATACATAATCCCTGCCTCAAAGATGGCTGCAAGTATGCAACGCTACTCAGCAGGTGCTAGAGGTGAGGCTGTAATTCCTGCCACTGGTTCGTCTTATGCAGGTGGAGGTGCAGGAGGATCTACAACAGTTTCTTACTCTGGGCCAATATTGAACTTCAACTCTGAAGAATTTGTTCCTAAATCAGCAGTAGGACAAATTATTGCAACTGCTACATCTCAAGGTGCTAGAGCTGGAGAAAATAGAACTTTATCTACACTAAGGAATAGTAGAAGTGCCAGATCGAGGTTAGGAATGTAATGACTGTTGTTGCCTTAACTGCTTTTGTTACCGTCAAACAAAAAGATGGAACAGTAGAACATCAATTTCAAAATGGAAAACATGGGGGAATAGGAGATTATGATTATCTTTCTTTTATTTATCAAGGAGCAGCAATGAATAGGTCAGGGGATAATTTAGAAGCCTCAATTATCCTCGCTAACAATCCTTTGAGTATGTCTTATGTGAAAGATTTTGTAGAGAAAAAATACTATCTACAGGTTGAAACCTTTTTAATGAATAATGATTTTACTGCTAAACAAGGAAATAAATTAACTGGTGAATATTGGTTGGCTGCTGGTATGAGATACGATCCAGAATCAATTGAATTGTTATTAAGTTCTGCTATTGATGCTGTTGGTGCTAATGCTCCACAACAAACTTTGACTAAGAAAAGGTGTGCTCATCTTCCTTTAACAGGTCAAATACAGAATCTTTGAAGCCTTACGAGTTAATAGGACTTGAATATCGTTTAGGGTCTGATCCTGTAAAGCATGGAACTGGTGATTGCCTGTCTTTGGTTCGTACAGTATTAGCAAATTATGGTTTTACTGTTCCTAAAGGAGATCGTGATTGGTATCGAAGGTTAAAGAGAAAAGACTATAGTATCTTTTTTGAAGAATTAAATCGGTGGGGAGTTGAATCACCCCCTAAACTAGGAACAATTGGTTTATGTCATAGCGAAAATGATTCCTATGGTATGGCTGCTTATTACGAGGAAGGATGGCTGAGTTACCGAAAGACATTAGAAAGCCAGGTGGTGCTTTGGTGTCCGCTAGAGGCCCTTTCACTCGCAGGGTGCTACTTCCAACGGAAGCCGATCTCTGTAATGCCCTTGGATTAACAGAAGAAGAATATTTTCAATTTTTAGAAGGTGTAGCGGCAAAAGTAAAAGAGAGGCCAGAAGCTTATGACTTAGTTCCTAATTTAGTAAATGGCCCTTTAGTTGTTGCGGCTGGATTACCTGGAGCAGGAACATTAACTGCTTTTGGTCAAATAGTTGTTGGTATTGCTTTAAGTGTCGTTTCATATCTTTTAACACCTAAACCCCCAAGCATGAAGCAAGGGACAAACGAAAGAACTGCTGATATAGCAGGTCTTAAGCGTTTTGCTCCTCAATTTAGTTTTAACAGTATTCAAGATTTAGCAAATTTAGGTGATTTAATTCCTCTTGTTTTTGCCAATAGAGATCAAAATCCTAATGGTGGAATCAGAGTTAATTCACAGCTTATTTGGTCGCAAATGGTCAGTTTGGGCAGCTATCAACAATTAAAAATACTTGCTTTATTTTCTTTAGGTGAAATAGCTCGAAAACCAGAGGTAAAAGGATATGCAATAGGAGATTTATTAATAGACAACTACCATGCAGATAAAATTTATAAGGACACGAATGATGATATTCCTTTTCAATTAAATGCAATACCAAACGTAGACGAAGATAATATTCCTTTTTCTGCTGATTCAGAATTAGGTCATATTTTTAGAGTTGACGATAAAAGGTATTTTTCAGGAACAAGAAACCCAACGACACAAGCAACATTTGGATTAAGTAATCCAATGCCTAACGCAACGGTTTATAAATTACCTTATGAATTGGTCGGATCTCCTAGTAATCCAAATAACCCTGACTACAGGCCAGCAGGAAGAATAGTTTATAAAAAGAGACGGAAACTTCTTGGGTCGTGGCCTATGTGTGCAGGTTTTGTTAATTCTGGTACTGCTGACCAGCAAGCAGGTAGAGCTGATGCAACCGTTGGTGATTATTTGACATATCAGATAGTAGGTAGTGGAACATTTGGCTTATATGAGGGCATTGCATATCAGCAAAACACAGATAATTTAGACCTAACGATGGATCCTCATGGGGTTGAGGACGTTAACTCTGCAATAAAAACAGTTAGAGAAGCTACTGACTCATATCTTGTAATAGGTGAGCAATATATGGCTGGATCAACTTTGCTAACTTGTGAGGAAATATTAGAAGATAATCTACCTGTTAATGGAAGACCGTGGGATGGGACAAAAGTTAGATCAGCTAGTTTTAAAGTAATAGAAACAGGAAGATATGAATCTCTCGATAATTCTATTGATGGATTGGGCTATCATTGTCAAAATCCTTATTGGTTAGATGGAAATACAGAGAACCCTGGCAGGAAGAAAGGAATAACATTTACTAGACGTAAGGGGAAATTCTTTACAGTAAAACCCCCTAGTGGAGATGATCACTTCTTTTATGAACAAGAATATGATGATAGTCCTGATGCAGCAGATCTTTACAATCCAAACAGTAGATATGCACTTCAAAAGGTTAATTTAGGAACTATTTCTAACAATAGAAGATGCAATATTACGGAAATAGGAATTAAGTCAAAGGTCTTTAAAGAGATGCAATTTGCAAATGTAAATAGTAAACCAACAGAAGCAAAAATAAATGAAATTTATGATTATAGGTCTTCTCTTACATTGGGTAATGTCCAAAAATTTATTACCAGATATAGTTTTTTTAAGTTACAAGTTAGAAAGGTAGGACAAGATACTTGGAATTGGTTAAAGCCTGAAGTTAATACCAACGCGCATACTGGTTTATTTTGCGTAAGAGGTAATACTCCAGAATTTCAATATAACTATATAAGAATTGATCAGCCTACTTTTGATCAATATGAGTATAGATTTTTCCCTTGGCCTGGTGCTGCTGTTGTCAAAGAAGTCAAGACTGATTCAGCAAGGTCAAGATATAATCCTATTAATGCTATTCTTTTAAATTCTAATACTGCAAGAACAGCAGGATCTACAGATAAGTTTACCTGTAGTGTTAATGGAGAAGATTTTGCTGTTCAATTTGCAGGAAATAAAAACCATGTTCTAACTGAACAAAACTTAAGCAACAGCGAATGGAATTTAGGTACACCAGATGCATTAAAAGTAGGTGATGCTACTTATCAAGTTCTTGAGTTTAACGGAAACAACCACGATGGAAGTAGAAAAGATTATTCAATAAGCAATCTACCAATATTAAGACCAAGCGAACCAGTATTTACTAATAAGCTTTTTTATCCTCCTAATTACGGTGGATATATAAATGGTTCGGGTGCTCATGGAACAATTATTGTTGGTTGGCAAAATCACCCTAGTAATGGTTATACCCAGTATTCCTTATACATTAATAAAGCTGACGTAACTGAAAATATTCAAGGACTTGACGGCCCTGCATGGGCTAATCATCAAGTAAAAGCACCAGGCGATTTTAGCGATGTTGAGTTTCACTACACCACACTAGATGGCAGAGGAGGAAAATTTATATTAGGGACTCATCAATTAAATACAAGTCAAGGACATCCTATTTATGGAGTTACAAAAATTGAGCAAACACCATTAACAGCAACTCCTTCTTTTAGCGGTGAAGTTGATGTAAAGAAACAATATTCGCATGAGGATGGTTCAGGATTAAAGGCTAATGTTGTTGTTTATTCTCTTGGATCTGAATGGTATGCAGAATGGGAATTGTCTGATGTAGGAGATGAGTATTTAAATAATCAGGAGGTTTATCTAGATAAAAACGATATTTTTACAAGTGACATTATTAATGCTGGATATGACGATATAACATTCACTTTGAACGTTGGTCTTTCTAATACTGATGTTTACAGTGATGAAATTGGGCCTAGTAAATTAAATCTTTATGATGCGGCTGCTGATTTTTGGCAGTATGAAGGTGATAGATCAAGTCATTTAGAAGGGCCAGAGCATCAGATAACATACTGTAATGAAATTGTGGAAACGGAAGGATCAGAAAGGGCTACTTATGAAAATTTAGCCTACGCAGGATTAAGCATTAAAAGTTCAAAAGAATGGACAAACTTTAGTCAATTTTCTGCTTACTTTAAACAAGGAATAAAAGTTGAAAAATTAGTTTTTGATGGAATGGGGCCACATCCCTTAAAAGATGCAACAAGTTTATTTCCTGAAATTGCTTATGCGTTATTAACAGATGAAAAGATTGGAGCTGGTGCTGTTATTAATGCTGATTCTGTCAACAAAACAAATATGACTATTGCGGCAAAATTCTGTAAAGCAAATAAATTCTTTTGGGACGGTGTTATTTCAAACAAAGTTAATTTAAGAGAATTTATATTTGAGCAAGGAACACATTGTTTATTAGATTTTACGATTATAGGAGGACAATTTAGTTTGTATCCTTCTGTTCCTTTTGATAATAATTCCTATGAAATAAAAAATGATAAGGATGTTGTTATTAAAGCAATGTTTACCGATGGCAATATTAAGGATTTACAAGTAGCTTTCCTTAGCCCTGAAGACAGACAAGCTTTTAAAGCAAATGTTATATATAGAAATGAAAAAGAGAACGGATTTCCAGAAAACAAATCTATAGTTATACGTTTGGCTGACGAAGAAGATGCTAATGGGAAGGTTCTAGTTTCACATGTAAACGATCCATTAGAGACATTCGATTTAAGTGGTTTTTGTACAAGCAGAAAACATGCACTCGATTTTGGGAGATATATTTTGGCAAATAGAAAATTTGTCGATCATACAATGACATTTAAGACTGCACCTCATTTTGTTAATGGTGTTCAGCCTGGTGATTACATAAGAGTGTTTTCAACAACTCAACATGTTCAACGATTTAATAACGGTGCAATTCTTGACAATGGAACGGTTGTTTGTAAAGACATAAGTGAATTAGCAAGCGGTACTCAACCTAAGAATTTTTATTGGTGGAATACTAAAGAATCGGTTGTCCAAGAAGATAGTTATAATTTCTCTAATTGGACTTCTGATAGTAAGTTACCTGCAACGTACAGAAATTCTTTGTTCACAATTAAGGAACTTGAATCTTCTGATCAATGTTACAAAGTTGAAAGTATGACGTTTGGAGAAGATGGATTGATTGAACTTTCTGGGTCGTATGCAAAATTGGATGGAAACAAATTAGCTATGCTACAGAAATGGGATGATACTGATATAGATAATCCCTTGTTTGATTATGATTTGGAGTAACTAATGGCAACAGCACAACTATTTCCTAGTGTTAAACCAACATCCAGAAGTTACACACCTGGAACATATCCAAGCACCACTTTTGAATCGTTAGACGGTACAAAGACACATCTTCGTTTTGGTAATAAACCAGTAAATGCGACATTGACTCTTGGCTTCGCAAATATTACTGATGGTCAAGTTGGTTTGATTTTGAAGAATTATGATGATGTTAATTCTGTTTGGGATTATGTAAAATTCACAGAAGCTAATGGTTCAGCAGGAATAAAAGGAGCTGGTTCAGGGTATTTTTTAAGAAAAGAAATCCATGCTGATTCTGGTACAGGCGAAACGGAAAATGGTTTAAAATGGCGTTATGCTGGCCCTCCAAGTGTTACAAGTGTTTTTCCAGGAAGATGCAATGTGATCTGTAGTTTTGTTGCTTGTTTGGATGCGCCTATATAATAAAAGTAATGTTTTTGATTTGGGATTGTGGCTGGATTTTATAGCGGAAGAGATGGAGCCTTGTATATAGGCACCGAGACAGCAAAAGCTGCCAAAGTCCAGAATTGGTCTTTTTCTTCTAGCCAAGCAGTTTTAGAAACTACTTCAATGGGAGATACTGATAGGACTATTGTTGACGGGATTCGTAGTTATTCAGGAAGTGCAAGACTTTTTTATTACACAACTTCAGGCGGTTCAAACGTCGAAGCTATTCTTAAAAATTCAATTCAAAGAAGTTCTGGAACTGCTGGAGGTGATGGTGTTCAAGATGCAAGTGATCAAATTAAATTAAAACTTGCATGGTTAGACGGCTCAACACCTAGATTTATTACTTTCTTTACTTATATAACTGGAGTAACAATGGGTGCTTCTATGGGTGAAGTGTCATCTGTAGACATAACTTGGGAAGCCAATGGGGCACCGATTGAAGATACTCTTGCAACTGGATCTGCTTCTTCTGGTTCCTAATGGGCGTTTATTTTGGTCAAAGTGGTGAGATTGTTTTAAAAAGAGATACCCTTCAATCTCCACTGCAAACAACTTTAGATCCTTCGGACGTAAACACCGCCACGAGGAGATTTAATGTTGACCATAGTTCTGGTTCGTTAATAACTGGAGATGAGGTAGAAATATCAACTGCTGATGGTTCGACGTTAGAACTTGTCAACGGGCATAATTATCCAGATGGAAAATGGTTTGTAAATATTGATCCTGTTGGTGGTATTCGTTTGTTTGATTCGTTTTCAAAGGCAATTGAAGGATTACAATCAAACGCTTTAACTCTTGTAACTCCTAGTGCAATAAAAGAAGTAATTTTACAAACAAAGAATGAATTATTCCGTCATGTTGCAAATATTAAAGACTTTGAAATGACAACTAGTAGAGATCAAGTTGATTTAACACCTTTAGGCGATGAGTTCAAAAGTCAATACGAAGCTGGATTAATTAGTGGTCAAGGTTCTATGAATTGTATTTGGGAGCATAGTTATGAAACAGGAGATAGAGCTAATCAATATGGTTCGGATGCAGAATTTCCGTTTTATCTAGCTCAATTAATTTTAAGAACTCAACAGGGTGCAGATTTTAGTGGGATCTTTTATATCTATAGAGATAGCAGTAATTCAAAAAATAATGTTTATTATGAAACTGAATGCTGTGTAACTAATGTTGCTGTATCCGTTGCTGCTTCTGATGTTATAGAGACGAGAATTGATTTTGTAACTAATGGAATTATTGCTTTAAAGACAGGAGATACACCTGGATACATACTTCAAGAAGATGAAGATAAGATCCTTCAAGAGAATGAAAGTCCCATATTGCTCGAACAGGTTTAAACTATTGCTAACGGTTTTTAGTTAGGAGTAAATGGCTGATCTCAAAATAACTGGATTAGATGCTTTAGCAGAAGCCTCGATCCAAGCGACCGATGCTCTCGCCATAGCGGATCTGAGCGCAACAGAAACAAAGAAGGTAACTGTAAAAGATTTAATTGCGGCTGGTGTAGCCCTTATTGATTCTGGAGATATACCTGCTGCCAAAGTTGCGGCACCTTTTGCTGCTAATTCAGTTGCAACTGCAACTATTCAAAATGACGCTATTAATGCAGATAAACTTGCTACTGATTCTGTTACTGCAGATGCTGTAGCTGCAAATGCTATTGGAGCGAGTGAATTAGCAGATAACGCCGTTGACTCAGGGGCTTTAGTTGCCAATTCAGTTATAACAACAAAAATATTAGATTTAAACGTAACAAGCGATAAAATTGCTAGTAACGCAATAACAACGGTAAAGATTCTTGATGCAAATGTAACTTATGCAAAATTAAATCTTAGTGATGGTGATATTTCTGGTGCAAAGATTACAGGAAATTCTATAACAAATGCACAGATAGGAGCCGATGCTGTTGGTACGTCCGAGTTAGCAGATAACGCTGTTGATACAGCAGCAATACTTAATGCCGCAGTAACAGGAACAAAGATAGCTGCAGACACTATTGAGTCAGGTAACATTGCGGCAAACGCTGTCGGTGCTAGTGAACTGGCTGATGCTTCTGTTGATACAGCAGCTATTGTTGCGAACGCTGTAACAACTGCCAAGATTGCTGATGGCGAAGTAACAACAGCAAAATTAGCAGGAAGTATTACTGGTGATAAATTATCTAATTCAACTGTTACTTATGCAAAATTAAGCATAGCTGATGGTGATATAGCGGGAGCAAAGATTACTGGGAACTCTATAACTGCAGCACAAATAGCAGCGAACGCTGTGACTGCATCTGAGTTAGCTGATGACGCTGTAGATACTGCGGCTGTAGTAGACGGAGCTATTACAACTACACAAATAGCCGCAAATACAATTACGGCTGGAAACCTAGCTGCAAATTCCGTAGGAGCAAGTGAACTGGCTGACAATGCTGTAGATACTGCGGCTGTTGTAAATGGAGCCATAACTACTGACAAGATTGCTGACGGAGCAATTACTACAGCGAAATTAGATGGAACAATTTCTGCTAGTTCTATTGCTGATAATTCAGTTACAAGTGCAAAGATAGCGGCTAATGCTGTTGGAGCTTCAGAATTAGCAGACAACGCTGTGGATACTGCTGCTATTGCTGCTTCTGCTGTCATTGATTCAAAGATAGCAAGTGGAATTAGTGGAACAAAAATAACTGATGGAACAGTTACAGCAGCCAAGTTAAATACTTCTAATCTTGATCGTTCGTTAAATGTAGCTAGTGGCAATCTTGGAATTAATAACACAATTACTGCTGCTACTCGTTCAGGAATTACATATAACGCACAGGGCTTAATAACTGCCTCAGCCGCATTGGTAGCAGGAGATTTACCTGTCGCTACTACCTCTGCTGTCGGTGGCGTTTCGGTTAGTACTGGTCTGACTGTTAGTGGGGCAGGTGCATTATCTCTTACTAATAGTGTTACTGGAGCAACAGTTAGCGGGATAACTTTTAACAATCAGGGCATGATTACGGCTGCTACTGGATTGACAGCAGCGATGCTTCCAGTATCAACGACAAGTGCTAAAGGTGCAGTACAAATTACGTCTGGAGGAGGATTAACTGTTGATGGTTCGGGTAATCTGGCTACTTCAACGAGTGGAATTAGTGCTGGAACATATCAATCAATTACTGTTAACAATAAAGGTATCGCCACAGCAGGTGCGGCACTTACAGAAGCGTTAATTCCTTCGCTTGCTGCTAGTAAAATAACAAGTGGAAGTTTTAGTGCTGCGAGAATTGCAAATGATTCTATTGATGGTTCAAAGCTAAGTAATGCTTCTACAGCAGTCTTTCAATCTATTGCCCAGAGTGGTTATCCAACAGCTCAATTTAATGGTCAAATATTATTTGATACGGTTTCAGAAGATGCGTTTATTTGGGACGGAAACGCTTGGCAAGCAATAACCACATTAACAAAAGGAAGTCTTGTTTTTGGTGGAACTTTTAATGCAAATACGAGCCAAATGGTGGCGACTACCTCTGCAGGAATTGCGGCTGGATTGGCAGTTGGTTCTAATTTACCTACTCCAAGTGCTACCACAGATGGCGTTTACGTCGTTGTATCGAGTTCTGGAACTCCAAGTGCTCCAGCTCCAGTTGTTGCTTTAGCTCCTCCTGATTATGTTTTAGGTATTACAAACTCAGGAGGGAGCAGTTGGAACGAAGTTGATCTTTCACAGACAGTAGCAGGACAAATTGCAAGCAATATTACCTTTACACCTTATGGACAAATCAGTGCAACTAATGTTCAAGATGCACTTCAAGAATTAGAAACAGAAAAGATGGGTCTTGCTGGTGGTACGTGTACTGGTCAGCTATTGATTTCTAACACTGGATCAATTGTTTTTGAAGGAAGTACTGTTGATGCACATGAACTAACTCTCGCAGTAACCGATCCTCAATCTTCAGACAAAACTATTACTTTTCCTGACATAACTGGAACATTAATTACTACTGCTGATACCAATACTGTTACATCAACAATGGTTGATGGAAGTTTAGTTAATACAAACTTGGCGGCTAATGCTGCTATTGCTTTTAGTAAATTAGCTGCTTTAAATTCTGCTCAAATCATTGTTGGTAATGGATCAAACGTTCCAACAGCAGTTGGCGTAACAGGAGACATAAGCATAAATAATGCAGGTCTTACGGCTATTGCAACAGGCGTAATTGTTAACTCTGATATATCTAACTCGGCTGCAATTACAGGGTCGAAAGTAACTACTGGAACGACAAGTGCCGTTGGTGTTCTTCAGTTAACAGACTCAACTTCAAGTACAAGTGCAACAACAGCAGCTACTCCTAATGCTGTTAAGACTGCTTATGACTTAGCTAATACAGCAAACACAACTGCCAACGCTGCTCTACCGAAAGCTGGTGGAACAATGACTGGCAACTTAATTGTTGATAATGCAAAAGAAGTTCGTTTTACAGAAGCAGACTCAAATGGTGCAAATTATCTAGCATTAAAAGCTCCTGATTCTGTAACGGCTGATATTACTTGGACTCTTCCAAATGGTGATGGTAGTGCTAATCAATTCTTAAAAACAGATGGTTCAGGAAATCTAAGTTGGGGAACAGATAGTACAACTGACAGTACGAAGCTTCCTTTGGCTGGTGGCACTATGAGTGGCGCGTTGAATATGGGGAGTCAAAATATTACAAATGCTGGAACAGTCACAGGAACCTTTGTAGGAAATATCACAGGAAACGTAACTGGTAATGCTTCTGGATCTGCTGGCTCTTGTACTGGAAATGCTGCAACAGCAACAGCCTTAGCTTCAAGCGTCAATATTGGTGGAGTTGCTTTTGATGGGACATCAAGCATCACTCTTCCTGGTGTTAATGCTTCTGGAACGCAAGACACAAGTGGAACAGCCGCTTTAGCAACTTCATTTACAGTTACAGCTAATGACTCAACTGATGAAACTGTTTATCCATTGTTTGCAGATGGAGCGACAGGATCACAAGGAGCAGAAACAGATACAGGACTTACTTATAATCCTTCAACTGGATTATTAACTTCAACAGGATTTAGCGGAGTTGGAACTTTATTAACAGCTTTAAATGCCTCGAATTTAAGTTCTGGAACAGTAGCCACAGCAAGACTTGGCTCAGGAAGTTCTGTTACTACTAAATTCCTAAGAGGAGATAATACTTGGCAAACTGTTTCCTCTACTCCAGAAGGAACAGCAATATTATCTACAGGTGAATCAGGTGCAACTAAATTCCTAAGAGAAGACGGTGACGGGACATGCTCTTGGCAAACCGTAGTTACATCTGCCTCTGGATCAAATACACAAGTTCAATTTAATAATTCTGGAGCATTTGCGGGATCAAGCAGTCTTACTTTCAATTCTGGAACAGGTGCTTTAACAGCTACATCGTTCAGTGGATCAGGTGCGTCTTTAACTGCATTAAACGGATCAAATATTGCTAGTGGAACAATCGCTGCGGCTAGGATTGCAACTCTAAATCAGAGCACGACAGGATCGGCGGCAACATTAACAACAGCAAGAGCAATTAATGGAGTCGATTTTGATGGCTCAGCAGCAATAACAGTAACGGCTGCTGCTGGAACGCTTACAGGAACAGAATTGAAAAGCACAGTTGTCACTTCAAGTTTGACTTCTGTAGGAACCCTTACAAGTTTGGCAGTTACAAACAATGCAACTATTGGGGGTAACGCAGTAATAACAGGCGATCTCACTGTTCAAGGAACTACTACTTCGATTGACACTACCAATCTCGATGTGGAGGATCGCAATATAACACTTGGAAAAGTATCATCTCCTAGTGATGCTACCGCCGACGGAGGGGGCATCACGCTTAAAGGTGCCTCAGACAAGTCATTTAACTGGGTTAATTCGACTGACGCTTGGACTTCTTCAGAACATATTAAAGTTGCTAGTGGTAAGACATTTATTGGAGACGGTTCAACTTTAACTGCATTAAACGCAACAAATCTAGCGTCTGGAACGGTAGCAACTGCAAGGTTAGGCTCTGGAACAGGAAGCAGTTCTAATTTCTTAAGAGGGGATGGAAGTTGGCAGACAATCTCTCTAGATAAAATCGAAGAAGGTAATACTTCAGTTGAGGCAGTTGATACAGGATCAGATGGTCATGTAAAGATAACTACTGAAGGAACTGAAAGAGTTCGTGTTGGAACGGCAGGTGAAATAGGACTTTCGGGTGCCAACTATGGTACGACTGGGCAAGTTTTGACATCTGCTGGTTCGGGATCAGCTCCTCAATGGTCAGCACCTGCTGGAGGTGTTAGTATTGCAGCATTGCTAAAATTAACAAACTTATAAGATGGCTGACGAATTAAAGCAATTAAGCACTCATTCAGCAAAAACTTTAAGTGAGATGCAAACTGGCATTACTTTAGCCAGTACTTCAGGATCCCAGAAAGCAGTCGTTAAAGATATATATATTACTAATTCAAAGAATCGTCCTGTTCAAATAAGGTTAGGATCTACAACAGGCCAACAAATTGCTACTGGTAGTACTACATGCAATCTTAATGGTAATGAAATCTTAGATAATTCTCAATCGATAGTAGCTTGCACAGATGCCGAATTATTAATAACTAATTTTGTTCAACGTGGTTGGGGAGATGGTAATGATAATACTCCTGCTGAAGAAAGAACCTACAATGGTACTTATCAAATAATTCAACATACTATTAATGACACTCCAATTTTTAAACCACAGGTGTGGGATGGATCTTTTGGTACCGTTGCCAACAATGGTGCTTCTTATGTAAGTAATTATAAAAATCTGCCACAATCTAATGGCAGTCACGAGGTCAGAAACCCTGCTACTACCTTCTTTGATGCATCTGGCAATATGTTTGCCCATCAAACTGCCGACCAATTAGATTACAGACTAAATGGATCGGCAGATAAAAATGTTGTATATAAGCTCTCTAACAATTCTAGTAATTCCCCTTCGACAAATACGACACGGATAGGTAGTGCAAACGACCATGATGCAGTGGCTTGGGATGGTTCCCGTTATTTTTACACTTTCAGGCATGATGCAAACCATCTAAGGAAATATGATACTCAAACAATGGGAACTAGTGATACCTATACTCAAATACCTGTATATGACTGCGTAACAAGTGATACAACTGCTTTTCAATTCTATTGCAACCATGGAGCTAGTGGTATTTACTACCTTGATGGTCTTCTTGCTTGGACTGGTAGAGCAGGTACAACGAATGTTGGCTCAAGATTCTCTATAACTGATATAGCATCTGGTCGTACTAAACAATTATATGATCCTGAACGCGCCGAATATCAAGGTGTATCTGGTTACAACGCGGATAGAATTAGGCGTAGCTTTGGGATAGCAAAAGATAGTGCAGGAGATTATTGGGCCGTAATATGTAATTACAAAACGGAGAACAATACTCAGTCAAAAAACTATTGGGCTTGTACAAATATGGGTAGTGATCCGAAAACAACTTTTATACCTCATGCTCAGAGTGCTAAGCAAGAAATATTAATTGATATGTATGAGACTGGTACCACTAATCATCAAATGTGTAGACGCTTAGCCTCTTTTGATGGGAGATACTTTGGTAATCCCCGTGGCTCATGTGTTTGGAGTCCAAGTGTAACAGGGGGACTGTATTTCTATAGTGGCAGATATAACCAAAGTACTACTAATGCAAGCGATTCTTTCTACTATTTTAATTTGGATGCTATCCCCGATCTTAATTATAGTGCGATGGTAACTCGCTATAATAGTTCTACTGCTTACACCGGAGCAATGGAATTAGTTGCTGATGCAACAGTAGGATCTGCTGCGTGGGGTACAGTCTCTGCCACAACAAAAGGAATTTTAACTACGTAATTATGGCATTAACAACAGCCTCAAAAGGAGCATTACACCCAGGCGGTTCTCCTACTAGCATCCACATGAAGGCGGCCTATGGCAAGGTAATATATACAGTACCAGAAGGGCGTATTCTCTATGTTTACGCGACCTATGGGACATTAATGGTTAATGACATACAGGTAATAGGGATGCCAAGAGGTGGCAGTACAAATAACAGTTGGATTGACCCTTGTTGGTTCTGTGCTGGTGATGTTATCAAAGCAGATACCACCAATTCTTATATTCACGGGGTTGAAATTGATTTGTAAAAGCCATAGTACTTAATGCTAGTATTGGCCGAACAAGTTAGAGCTAGACAGTAGGTTTATAATTTAAAGGCAATGTATTATTTTTATGTCGGACTCTTTACAACGTCTTGAAGAACTTGGAAAAGAAATAGTTCAGGAGAGACAGATTCAAGCAGATCTTCAAAACAGATTTAAAGAAAGCACTGAAAGAGCTGTAAAAATAAATCAGGAATTAGCTGCTTTAGCAGAAACCGCCGCTAATCCAGATAATGCTAGTGATAGCGAGGCTTGCCCTGCATGATCAAAACCCTTACTTACATAAATACAGCCTTACTTGGTTTGGCTGTATCTGTTGGTACGTTGGCTTACTTTCAACGTGGCAAGATTACAGAATCCATAATGAGTGAAGTACAAAAGCAATTACCTTCTCTTGTTCAAGGAGCCATGCCAAAGATACCAAGCGTTCCATCATCAACTGGCTCTGTTAATCCGTTTGCTAAATGATTCAATTCAAGTCATTTAATGGCCTAACTTCTTTAGTTTTAGGCGGTGGTTTGATTGCTACGAACTTTATGAGCCTTAACCTTTTGGCTCGTAAAGATTCTGGTATCCCTGATATAGCCAAACTTTCTAATACTCCCTATAGCAGCCTTCAAATCAGGAGCGAAACGAAAGCTGATGGTGCAGAAGAATGGAGTTTTGCCAGCCGTCAACACGATCCTAAGACGATGTTGGCCTATGAAAGCTCTGAATCTCCTACATTTAATGGCGGAATAAAAACTAAGCATATTCATAAAGAATCTGTTGCTCAATTTGCAATTTTTCCTAAGGGAGAAAATGGAACACTTACAGCAGATCAGATTGCATGTATAGAAAAACAGGCACAGGGTCGCTCGAACGGAATGATGATTGCTGACGCTACTTCAGTTCAAGTTACGCCAGCCATTATGGGCGTACCTATCGTTGGCCCCGTTCTCGCAGGAATCTTCTTTGGTCAGGCTAGAAAGCAAGCAGGTGAGGCCGCAAGTAATCTTGCAGGTCAATGGAATAATTGCTAAATGGAAATAGAAGATATTTCTGTTAGGGAGATACCTGAAGCTTCAATAGATACAACAATAATTCCTACACCTAAAGCTGTATTACCTAACAACATAGGTTTCCCAGTCATCCAAATGCCTGGCTGTGTAAGGGCTAGGACGTTGAAAAATAAGAATTTAGTAACTTCAGATCCTGCTGGAAATTTCTATGTATGTGATGGAAACGTACCAACACTTGAAAGCATGGCGGTTGATTGGGACGGACTATCTGCTGTTGGGCCTGTAAAAGCAGACGAGCCAAAATTAGTTCCACCTGTTCCCAAAATCAATTCAAAAGGGAATAAGAGAAAGGAAGTGGAAGAAGAGAATAGCGAAAATGACGAGAAGGGAGATACCAATGTAGGGCAACAAGATTTTAATATTTCAAATATTGATGGACAGTTTATTGCAGATGTTTTGCCTTGCCCACCGTTAGACACACTTGCTAAAACTCCCGTTGGTTCATTAGGTAAAGGAGGACTTGCAAGAATTAAAGGATGGAAAAGAGATGAACTTACAGGCAAATGTGAAACGGTATGGGAAGGTTTAAGTCCATTAGATATTGCAGGTAATTACGCTCCACAACCTACTGTTTTAATAAATACATCTGCTATTGCTATTACGTCAGTCGTTGGTGTAACTGTTATTGGTCAGCCGATAGCTAAGTTTGTCCAGAAGCAACTTAAAGGACAAGTCAAAAGTTTTTCTAAGAAGATTACTAAGAAGCTGTTAGCTATTCGGGGGAAGAAACCTCCTGTAAAGTCCCTCGCTGAAAGGAGAAAGGAGCAGAAAGATTCTCGGAAGTAACTTCAATACTGTGAGTGTGATCTGTCAATGTATTAGGAGGATTCACAAGCCTTACATCTTCACAGACAACATAGCTAGGGCTATCTTTTGCATAGACAACCCCTAGCTTCAATTGTTCTGCACATACTTTTAAACGTCCTAAAGCATAATCTAACTTCTTAGCTTTGTATGCTTGTTCTAAATATTGAATACGTGTATTCATTGCAGCTACGCAGTTATTAGTCATGCGTCTATCTAGTGGAACGGCAATCGTAGCTGTAATGCCATAGTTAAAACTTAAATTATTTTCAGCTTGTCCTGTCCTGATTGGTTTTGTATATAAAACTCCACCAGGATTTACTAAATTACCGTCATCATCTGTACTATCGTCATATACATTTTCTTGGTAATAAGGTTCAAACGGATCTTTCCAAGTATTCACTTTAGAGATGAAAGGATTAATTGTAAGAGTCGTTCCACTGCAACGGATTCCATCACCTACTTCTTGAAACATAAAGCTCCCCGATTGAACCTGAATACCTTGATTGATTACAGAACCTTGGGACGTTGCAGATGGAGAGGCTATAGTCGTTGAGTTTGCAAATACTGGTTGACTAAATGTTATTGAGTAAAGACAGATACCGACTCCACGATAGAGTCTGTTGTAGTGGTTCGGTTTATTGTTGTTACATTTGAAAGGCCAGGTTGGGCTAGTGATTCTGTGAATGAAAAAGCGTTGCCAGCAGTTTTGATTCCCCAATCGGGCTTGTTTGCTGGTGTTACATCTACTGATGTCCATGTAAAGGTGATGTTATCAACGGTTTGAGGTGCATTTAATACAGCGTTAGGTGAAATATTATTTGTATTTAGTGGTTCGATATTATGACCAGAAACAACATATTCATACCCTGATCGATAATCAACTGATGTTATAGATTCGGTTACTACAGTTTTAGTTTCTTGTCTGCTGTTAAGAGTACCAGTTGAGAATGTGGGGACGACGGGAACAGCAGAAACGCTAGTCCCTGCAAAGGATATGAGCAGTAATAACTTATATATTTTACCCATTAAGCATCATCTAACGGTAATTTCTGAACTCGTCTGAGCGACCCCAGTTGTGCCTGCGCCTCCAGCGACTGTTGTTGCAATTCCAGCAGAAGTAACCGTACCAGCAAGGTTTCCAGCTACACCTCCAGAAGTAACTACCGTATTACCAAAAGCAGGCATGTCAGCCACCACTCCTGCGGAGACATCCACACCACTTCCTATCGCAGGTATAGCGTCACCTTGAAGCCAGCTCTCAGAGAACGAATATGCACTGCCCGAAGTATTCATTTCGTACACACCAACATCAAGTGTTGCTGCTGCTGAAGCCGAACCTGCTGTTAATTTTCCGAAGTGTTCTCCAGTAGTCACTTTCATATTTGAGCCTGACACCGCATAGGTGCTTGGGACTCGTATCGCTTGGACTGCTGCTCCGTCAACTTTCAAGCTTGTTGAAGCTGTGTGTTTGATTGAAATATCAGCTTGTGCTGGAGCTGCTAATAAAAGCAGGAAGAGAAAGTGTTTCATAAATTAGTCAGGCAGCAAATACAATGTTTCGCTGATCTTCTTTGCCATTACATTAGCTATTTTATCTACTGGCCCTTGGTCGTAGGTGACAACTAAGACTCCCCAAGCATCTTCTTTACCCATAATTGGACAGGCAACATTAATAAATGCCCTATCTAGCTTGGTGCATTGAGCTAATACAAAGTTCCCTATTACTTGCTCATCTCCTTTCATCCAATAACCAGTAGGCACTGGATCGACTGAAGTTCTAGGAAAGTTAGAAATAGGAACAATGTTTCTAGCGTCAGGCCAGTCATATAACCAAACAGAACTTATATCTCTGTTCTTTGTAGGGATGCTGTTTAAGAGAGCTTCTACCTCTAGTTTCTTATTTGGTTTCTCTTCAAATAAGACGCTGATTTCTTTATCGCCTCCATCATCAACTTCCTGTGATTCTGTATAAGCTTTGAAGCCTATTAGACCTATTGCTGAAATAGCAGATAGGCCCACGATCTTCATTAAAAACTTACTCCAGTTTTGTTCCGGAGAAATAATATTTTTAACGGTTTCTATTGCAGCCTTCACGTTAGTTTGCCTGTCTGTGGATCGACTTCCTTGCCAGAGATAGGATCAACTCTTGGTTTCTCAGGAATAAGCTTTATAGGAGTTTCAACCCTAACGATTGTGTAAGGAACTCCATTAGCAAATCCTCCTGCTGCTTCTGCTTTCTTCTTTTCTTCGTCAGCTTTATACGTTCCATCACCTCTCTTTTTTGCTGTCTCAAGTCCAAAACTCGCCAGCGCACCAGTGAAAACAGATGCAATAAAAGTCGGATCTATGCGTTCCTGTTCACCTAATCCTGGGATAGTTACATAATTAAGAGTCAGAATAAATCCACTCCAAACGACAACTCCCAAACGCACAAATGTAGACAAGACTTGCAGTTGTTCTTCTTTATCTTCCAAGCCCTCCTTTAGTTTTTGCAGAGGATTCTTCTTCTTTGGATCGTTTACTTTTTTCTCTTCCATGCGTAAAAAGTTAAAAACATAACTACATTAGACATAAATGGCTTAAAAGTAATGAAATTCCTTTCTCAGGCACAAAAGGAAGTAATAGCCGA
>Ga0208158_1000111_pt1 | contig 36774 bp, 59 predicted proteins | sample 8_EtaG_FD_184081 | JGI IMG/M metagenome (GOLD analysis project Ga0208158, IMG submission 184081) | Marine viral communities from the Subarctic Pacific Ocean - 8_ETSP_OMZ_AT15162 metaG (SPAdes) (version 2) | ecosystem: Environmental > Aquatic > Marine > Oceanic | place: Pacific Ocean | collected...
AAGGAATGCAGCTAAGAAAAGAAAAAATAGGAAAGCATAATGGCTAGACCTACTAAGTGGAGCAAGGAGTTAGAAGCTCAAGCCTACGAGTACATAAAAGACTATGAGGTGCATGGACATATGATCCCAAGCATCGAGGGTTTGGCTATGGTTTTAGACCTTCACAGAGATACTTTATACGATTGGGCGAAGGATGAAAACAAGGAGTTTTCCGACATATTAGGAAAGTTACTACAAGCTCAGAACTTTTGGCTCATACAAAATGGCTTAAACAACACCTTTAATTCAGCTATTACTAAGTTAGTTTTAGGTAAGCATGGATACCATGACAAGATGGATCAAGACATCACTACTAAGGGTGAAGCTATGCCAACTACTATTGAGTTAGTAGCTAAGAAGTGAAGGCAGAGATAGAACTACCACCGAAGCTCGTACCAATCTTTGAAGGTCAAGCAAGGTATCGTATAGCTTATGGCGGGCGCGGCAGTGGAAAAACACGCTCGTTTGCGCTGATGACAGCAATCAAAGGTTATCAATGGGGCAACTCAGTACCACCAATTAAAGGTCAAATACTATGTGGTCGTGAGTTTATGAACTCTCTGAACGATTCTTCACTTGAGGAGATCAAGTCAGCTATTGCATCAGTACCGTGGTTAGCTGAATATTACGAAGTTGGTGACAAATTCATAAGATCACGTGATGGTAACATAACTTATACATTTGCAGGACTACGTAGATCACTAGAGTCAATTAAATCAAAAGCTAGAATATTGTTAGCGTGGGTTGATGAAGCAGAACAGGTGAGTGCAAAAGCGTGGAACTTGTTAATACCATCAGTACGTGAAGTAGATAGTGAAGTGTGGATTACGTACAACCCTGAGTCAAAGTACAGCGCAACACATGAACGCTTCAGAGAGAATCCTCCTAGTGATGCTAAGTTGGTGCAACTGAACTACACCGATAATCCCTGGTTCCCGGACGTCTTGGAGCAAACTAGATTAGAAGATAAAGAAAAAAGACCTGACCAATATGAACACATTTGGCTCGGAGCGTTCCAAATTTTTCAGGAGGGAAGTTATTATAAGTCCGAAATGCGTAGAGCAAGAGATGAAAATCGTATAACAAAAGTAGCTTATGATCGTGGCAAAGGTGTTGTTGTTAGCTTTGATTTAGGTGTTGGTGATAGCACAGCAATATGGTTCGCACAGTTTATAGGAACAGAAGTACACCTAATAGATTACTATGAAGCATCAGGAGAAGGGTTAGAGCATTATGTAAAAGTCTTGCAAGACAAAGGTTATGTGTACGAGCAATACATATTCCCACATGACATTAAAGTAAGAGAGCTTGGAACTGGTAGAAGTAGACTAGAAACGCTTGAAGGATTAGGTATTCATTCTGATAAAACAGAGATCGCACCACAGTTGTTAATTGAAGATGGCATACAAAAGGTTAGAGAAATGTTAGATAAATGCTACTTTGATGAGGAAAAGTGTGAACGTGGTATAGATTGTTTGTTAAACTATAGCAAGAAATGGGATGATACAGGAGCAACATGGAGGATGCGACCTGATCATAATTGGGCATCACATGGCAGCGATAGCTTTCGTTACTTAGCATTAGGCTATCAACCATACAATGATTCATGGGATAAACCAATTAGAAGAAATCTACAAGGAGTAGTATGAAAGGCTTACTGGCTAATATGTGGGATAACAAAGAAAGCCTAGTTGGTGGAGTTTTTGATATTGTTACTAATAAAGAAGAAGCTGAACTAGGTGATGATGTAAGATATGGATTGTTAGCTAGAAACTTTATACCTGACATGAAAGAAGGTGTAGAAGAACTAAAAACAATAATAGATAACCCAAGCCTAGCTCTAAGAAGCGCTTTAGAATTAAGTGCAGGTGCTATTGGTAAAATAACACCTGAATTTATCAATGAAGGATTAAAAAAAACAGCTCCTGACAATCTTATTACAAGTGAACGCACTTCAGAAATGGCTTCTGATGCGTATAAAGATATGCAAGAAAATCTTGGTTCATTAGATGCTGTGAAGAAAACTGTACAAAACCACCCATTTGATACGGTTTTAACTGCAACAGGTGTAGGAGCAATCGTAAATCAAATAAAAAAAGCAAGTACACCCACAATCAAAAAGGCACTCGCAGAAGCTGAAACAAATGGCTTAATGGATGAAATTAGAAAAATTGGTTCAACTCCTGTTGGATTGTCAATTAAAGATGTAAGTGATCCAATGATAGTGCAACATAATTTAAATACAGAAGCATTACAAAAACATTTAGGTGCATCAGGTATTCCTATGCCTTCAATTGCCATATCAAAAGTAGATAATCCGATAAAAGGGTTTGGAGAAATATCATTGTTAGGTTCTTCTGATTTAGTTAAACCTAGTGCAAGAACACAAGTATATCCAGTTGATATGTATTCAGGTAGAGCGCCACACGATCAATTAAAATATACAAACTTAGACGAAGCGTTTAAAAATATAGATGCAGATATATTAAGATTTTATGCAAATGTAAAACCAATACCTGATCCTGAAGCTATGAGTCCTCAAAACAGTAAATTTAACAAAGGTGAATTGTTAGAAGGAAAGGTACACGGAATATTAAAACAAAAATCTACAGGTATTCTTGAAAATCAAATGCGTATGGTAGAACAAGCTATTGAATTAGGATTTGATCCGTATAAATATCCTACTTACAGACAAGCTATGTATGAAATAGACAATGAATTAATAGCACAAGGCAAACCAAGAATGACTCAATTATCGTCAGATGATATACCAAGAGAAGGTTTATTAGGAGAAACAAGACGTACTATGACAAATCCTTTAGGAGAATTTACTACAATAGGTAACAGACGCCCTGAAGTAGAGTATTCGGCTGAAAATGCGTTAAAAGTTATGCGTAGAAGAAAAGGATACAAACCAGGTTCAGAAGGTTATGACTCATTAAATCAAACTATTGCTTTAGCTTCAACTCCTTTCAAAAACTTAGATGAAATTAAAAAAAATAGAGGTTTATTAGAAGATTCTAGAGGTATGTCTGATGGTGATGCAAGAGAACTATTTGAAATATCATACGAGAATGTGCAAGAACAATTATCTGCTTTAGGAAATGCAGATGGAAAAAGATTGCCATCTATTATGGATGAACGTAGAGATGCACTTATCAACGATGTGTTGCGTGATGGAAAGTTGTCAGTAGAAGATGTTATTCAAATGCGATATACTCCTGAACAAGCCAAAAAAGCTGAAGAATTAATATTAAGTTTGAAAATTTCTAACGATCCAAAAATACCTATTGATCCTATAAAAGCAGAACTTATAAATCGCCCAGTAGCAACTGAATACTTTGAAGCTAAACCTAACCGAATAGTAGACATAGCTGAATTTAAAGGAGCTATAATTCCAGAAGATACAAAACCTACTATTATTAAATTGTTAAAAGATAAGGGAATAAAAAAGATATTGTCGTATGGAACAGAAGCTGAGCGTGTAGCATTGTACAAAAAATTTCCTGAATTAAATTTTATTGCTTTAGCACTACCCATGAATATGTTGAATGAAGAAGAAGGATTATTACAATGATGGAAGGACTATTAAATCAAGTATTAGGTATTGGTGACACAGGATCAGGAATTCTCGATTTGATGTCAAAAAACAAAGGTGGCAAGAAAGATGAATTTGAGGAATTCGTTAGACTGAAACAAAATCCAAACAAAGGCTTTGTAAACAAAAAAGAATTTGAAACAGATGCATATGGTGAGCCAGTTGTACCTGTAGATGTTGACTCATTAACACAACAGTTTTATAGTATATTAGGTAGTATGGACAATAAAAGGGAACAAGAAAGGGTAATACAACTCTTTCAAATGTCTGACGATGAAGGTAAAATTAGTTTTATGCAACAAATTGTCGACAACCCTGCAATGGCTACAAGCTATGGTATTCAAGATGAAGGTTTAATGTATACTGGAGAAAATACGCCTACAAAAAATTTAAGCAATTTAGGATTTAACTAATGGCATTAAATACATACACAGCACTAAAGACAAGTATTGCAGACTTTTTAAACAGAGATGATCTCACGTCAGTCATACCTGACTTCATTGCATTAGCAGAAGCTCAGATAAACAGAGATGTTAGACATTGGAAGATGGAAGCAAGATCAAGTGGACAACAATCAAGTGGTGACGAGTATATGCAAGTACCTCCTGATTGGATTGAAACTATAAGGTTGCATTTAACAGGCACAGGAACTACAGTTGTTAACTTAGTTTCTAGAGATGCTATGGCTGACAAACGTGCAGCTAATGAAGATGCAACAGGTACACCAAGAATGTACACACACGCTGATGGGCAGTTTCAATTGTATCCAACACCATCAGTAGACACAGACTTTGAGTTACTTTACTATCAGAAGATACCTTCTCTTAGTAGTAACGCAGACAACTGGCTTTTACTAGAAGCGCCTGATGTATACCTCTATGGAGCGTTAATACACTCAGCACCGTACCTAGCAGAAGATCAAAGGGTAGCAGTTTGGGCGCAGATGTATAGCGCAGCAGTTGCTAGATTAAATGAATCCTCTGAATCTGCTCGTTATAGTGGATCAGGGTTAACTATGAAAGTGAGGGGATTAGTATGAGTTTTACAAACTTTTTAGAAACAGAAATATTAGACCACGTATTTGCAGGTGCTGCTTACACAGCTCCAGGTACACATTACCTAGCGTTATTTACAGCAGTAGCTGATGGTGAAGCTGGTTCAGTAACGGAGTTATCAGGCTCTGCATATGCTAGACAATCAGTTGCATTTACTACATCAGGTAATACAACATCGAACAATGCGGCAGTAGAATTTCCTACAGCTACAGGTTCATGGGGTACAGTAACACACGTTGGTGTTTACGATGCTTCTACATCAGGTAACTTAATGGCATATGCTACGTTATCATCGAGCAAAACTATTGATACTGGTGATGTATTTCGTGTTCCATCAGGTGACTTAGATATTACGCTAAACTAATAGAGTAAGTTTCGATGGCTTTTGAATACGGTGAATCGTATTATGGCTTACGAACATTTGGCTCTAGTGTAGGTGATGTAAAAGACGCTTCTGCAACATTAACAGCCACATCAAGTATAGCCAATGTAAATTACGTTGTTGCTATAGGTGCTGACGCAACCATAACTGTTACTTCAAGCGCAACGTGTTCTGCTGAACAGTTTGTACTAGAAGAATCAGATAGATACGTATATGGTTCAGGCTTATATGGTAGAAATGTTTTTGCGGGTGATGCTGATCTACAGACAGTAGTTACTGCAACATCTAGTGTAACAGGAAGTTGTGAGCGTATACGTTTAGGCTCTGCAACATCTACTGTAACGTCAAGTATTGTAGCTTTAGGTGGTTTCTTAGGAAATACTGGTGGCACTATTACAGCCACAAGTGCTAGTACGTGTAGTGGTCAAAGAATAGGTGAGCGTAGTGCTACGTCAACACAAAATTCTGCAACTACTGCTAACGCAACTGCTACCTTTAGTGATCCTGTACAAATTACTGCTACATCTACAGCAACTGCAACTGCTGAAAAATTCTTCTTAGAAAGCTCAGATAAGTTTGCATATGGTAGTGGCTTGTATGGTTATAACAACTACGATGCTGAAGATTTACAAACAATTATATCTGCTACATCAGTTGATACGACTTGTACAGGTGCTAAAGTAAATCTCGCTTCAGCTACATCAAGTGTTACAAGTGGAACAACAGCTAGTGCAGAACGTATAGAGCAACCAACTGCTACAGCAACAGTCACGTCAAGCTCCACGTCTGCAGGTTTAGTTGTGTATGTAGGTGCTGCTACAATGACATCAACAAGCACAACAACACAGACTAGCAATAATACAAGAGTACGAGAAAGCACAGGTATAGTATCATCAACATCAGGTATAGCAACAATAGCTAGAGAAAAGTGGGAGGTAATACCACCTACATCTATAACATGGACACAAATAGCGGCTTAATATTATGGCATTAATACCATTAGACATACCACCGGGGCAATACCGAAACGGTACAGATTTTCAAGCGTCTAACAGATGGCGAGATGCAAGTTTAGTTAGATGGCATGATGGATCAATGCGACCTGTTGGTGGATGGACAAGTAGAAAAGCTAGTGCATTTGCATCAGCACCTAGAGCAATGCTTTCGTTTCTTGATAATTCTAGTGACGAATATCTTGTAGGAGCAACGTACAACAAACTGTATTATGTAAATCCCTCACACACGGTTTACGACATAACACCTTCAGGACTAACATCAGGAAACCTAAACGGATCATTAAATCTTGGTTATGGTGGTGGTTTCTATGGACATGATAACTATGGATCAGCACCAACATCGTCAGGTGTATATGCAGAAGCAACAACTTGGTCGTTAGATACTTGGGGTGAATACTTATTAGCTTGTTCGTCAAAAGATGGCAAGATATACGAATGGCAATTGAACACAGGTGTAGTTGCGGCTCAAGTTAGCAACGCACCAGTAAGCAATAAAGGGATAGTAGTTACTGAAGAAAGGTTTGTATTTGCACTTGGCGCAGGTGGTAACCCTCGTAAAGTGGCATGGTGTGATCAAGAGAACAACACATCATGGACTGCGTCAGCTACAAACCAAGCGGGTGATTTTGAATTACAGACAACTGGTCAAATTATGAGTGGTTTGCGTATGAGAGGTAGAACTTTAATACTTACTGACAATGACGCACACGTAGCAACATACTCAGGCGCACCATTTGTCTATGGCTTTGAAAGAGTAGGCACAGCTTGTGGATTATCATCACGTAAAGGCGCTGTAGCAATCGATGAAGGTGCATTTTGGATGGGTAAACGTGGTTTCTTCACGTTTGATGGCTCAGTTGCTAAAGAAATTAACTGTGAAGTGTCAGATTATGTGTTTGATGACCTAAATCAGTCACAAATAAGCAAGGTTTACGCTGTTCATAACTCTCAACACAGCGAAATATGGTGGTTTTACCCTTCAGGAACGTCAAACGAGAACGATAGATACGTTGCACTTGATTATAAAGAGGGGCATTGGTCAACTGGAGAGTTAGATCGTACAGCAGGTGTAGATTCAGGAGTGTTTACTAACCCAATATGGGCAGATGCTAGTGGTAATTTGTATAATCAAGAAACAGGTTACACGCATGGCTCTACAAAACCATACGCAGAGTCAGGATCAATTAGTATTGGTAACGGTGACAGCATTATGAAAGTAACTCAGCTTATACCTGACGAAAAAACACAAGGACAAGTAGAAGTGACATTTAAGACACGTTTTTATCCGAATGATACTGAGTCCACACATGGTGCATTTACGCTTACTAATCCTACAGATGTGCGCTTTCAGGGTAGACAAGTGCGAATAAAAGTACAAGGTACAGGTAACGACAACTGGAGATCAGGAGTTATGAGAATAGAAGCAAGTGCAGGAGGTAGACGATGAGTACACAGACTCCGCCACCACCTTTAGGATCAGATTGGAAACCGTGGGGTGAAAGATTAAATAGTTTTTTAACAACAACAAGAAACAAGCTACAGTTTTACAACTCTGACAGCAAAGCTACACAAGATGGCATAATTATGTGGGATGAAGCGCAAAACGCTGTTGTAGTAAGTAAGAACGGTGCTTGGGTAAAACTAAAATTTGATCCATGACATTAGAAGAAGAATTAATGAGATGTAGAGATTGGATACAATCAGCTTTGAACAAAGGAGGTAATACTCATGAGTTTAAAGATGTAGTTGATGGGATAATAAAAGGTGATTTTCAACTGTGGTTAGGTGCAAACGGTTGTGCAGTAACTGAAATAGTAGTGTATCCTAATAAGAAAGTCCTTCACGTCTTTCTAGCAGGAGGAGATCAAGGGCAAGGAATAGAACAAATTACTGACATGCATGATGATGCAATGGCATGGGGTAAACAGCAAGGTTGTGATGGTATGACCGTAACAGGTCGCAGAGGTTGGAAAAAGGTTTTAGCTTCTAAAGGTTGGAAAGAACAATTCACAACATTATTAAAGGAGTTTTGACATGAGTAGTGGTGGTGGAAAAGGTGGCAAGGAAACAACAACAGAAGAAACAACGATTCCTGATTGGCTGAAACAACCAGCAATCAGAAACTTGCAACGAGCAGAAGATGTACAACGCATAGAGTATATGCCATATCGTGGTGCTGAGATCGCAGCATTTAACGATGTACAAAATCTTGCAATGAATAATAATTTAGATACAGCAAAAGCGTTTGGTCTATTAGCTCCTGATAGCACAATGACTGCTGAAAGTCAGATGCCTACACCAACAGAGTTTGCAGGTGGTTTTAAAGGTTACTCATCAATGCCATTGTATGATCAAGCATTGGCTGAAACACGTAAGGCACAGCCTGATGCAGTAGCACAATATGAAGCGTTATTTGGCGCACCAGCTATGCAAAAACTTAATCAATCAAGAGCTAATAGTGGTGGTAGACCATCAGGAAATGTAAACTTTAGAACAAGTAGACCTAGTGGAAATGCACCAATAAACACACCTGATTTAGTATTAAGAGATAGAGATGGCAATGTAGTTAATAGTGTAGCACCTGAAATGACTGTAAGCTATAACCCACCTAATTTAGATGCTTTTGGTAATTTACCTTCAGCACCTCTTACTACACCAAATTTTAATTTACAACCACCATCTAGAACACCTACAATGGATGATACAGCAGACATTGAAGCAGGTATGCGTGGAATAGTGACTGGAAAAGGTAGTAATCCATTAGGATATGGTATGGGAAAGTGACGGGGGAATCAGCCCCCCTGACCGAAGCTGAATATAATGAAGGTAGAGCAAAATGGCTAGATATATTGACACCAAAATTTCCAGAAACAACAGATGTTCTCGATGTGGTTACACCAGTAAAAATGGTAGATAAAGGTGAACCAGCATTAGGTCAAACAATTTTTGGTGCCACTATGAGTGATGTGAGAAAAAAAGCTAATCCACAAAGCTCAGACACTTATACAGTAGGAGCAACATATCCTACTAGATTTTCGGACAGATACAAATAGGAGATAATAAAATGGCAGGATCACCATTACCCGGTGGACAAACAGCACCACCAAACATTAATCAACTAGCAGCGCAAGGTATACAAGGCGCTGGTATGGGTAGTGCTATGGGCATGGGTTACACACCACAACAAGTAAGTGTTGTTGGTGATAGTGCAAGAGTAACACCTCAAACACTTGCAAGTACGAATCTTGATCCATACATGAATCCATATACAGATGCAGTAATCAAGCAAAACGAAGCTGACATTTTAAGAGGAGCGCAAATAGGTCTAAATGAATTATCAGCACAAGCGCAAAAAGCTAAGTCTTTTGGTGGATCAAGGCATGGAATACAAGGCGCTGAATTAGGTAGAGGATCACTCGAACAACTTGCAAGATCATCAGCAGGCCTTAGACAATCTAACTATGCAAACGCACAAAACGCAGCCTTGCAAGACATACAAAACAATATGCAAGGTCAGTTAGCTAATCAATCTTCAGGTTTACAAGATATATCTAACAGATTACAAGCATCATTAGCTAATCAGAGCGCAGGTTTACAAGCACAAAATCAAAGATTAGGAGCAGCAAACCAACTAGCTAACATTTCAAATCTTGGCTTTGGTATGGGGCAACAAGTAAATCAAAATCTTGCTCAACAAGGTGCAATGCAACAAGCATTACAGCAAATGATTATGGATAACGCTAGAAACAAATTTGACACATATACAGGCTTCCCAGCAGCAGGGTTGCCATATCTTAACAATGCACTAGGCAATACACCACAAGGTGAAAGCACTACAGTACAAACAAGAACAAAAACACCGGGATTGTTTGATTATCTGTCATTAGGTGCTAGTGGATATACTGGAGGTAACTAATGGCAGGATTATCTAAACTACTAATAGGAGGAATATTAGGAAACGCTTTCTCAGGTGGTGGTTTGCTAGGTAATCAAAGACCTGATGATCAGTCAACACAAATGGCTAATAACAGCAATCAAGGTTTTGGTGGTGTAGTTAGTAATTTTAGCAATCAATTGTTTGATGGCATGAGCAGAGAGCAAGTAGCAAGGCTTGGTCTTGGCTTCAACTCTATGCGTCTTGATCCTGACGAAAGTCTTGCGGCTTCTTTTAGAGAAACAATCAAACAACAAGGCACAGTCCAACAAAGAAACGAAACTGTTAAATATCTACGAAAAATGGGGCATAACAATCAAGCTGATCTAGTTGAAAAAGGCATTATGTCTATTAAAGATGCATCAGCGTTACTCTCAAAAGATGCAACTGCAAAAGGAGATGTTAAGGGATACATATCATGGTTAACTGCTGAAGCTCAAAAAGAGGGTAGAGCGCACTTTGGTGATTACGCTGAAATGCTAACCTTTAACCCAACTGAAGATATGATGAAAGAAGTCACCAAGATGGTTGCAAATGATCTTGGTTATGGCGATGAAAATCTAAAAATTAATTTTTCTACACCAAAAGTAGATCAAACAGATGGAAGGGAGTACGTTGTAAAAACTGATCCTAATAAAGCACCAGCTGATCAAGTATCAATTGTTTATACAGGAAATGTGTTACCTACAGAAGAAGAATTAAGAAAGACAGAAGCACAAGCTAAATTCTTAGAAGCAGACAAATCAAGAGTGCAAGAGGTGGCAAGAGATGCATTCCAACAAGGTCAAGCCTTAGAAGCTGATGTCTATAACTATAAGATAGCGCTTGATCAGTTAGTCTACACAGACGAGAACGGTGTTAGAAAGCTGAGAGAAGAAGATCGAGCGCAAACAGGATGGCTTGTTACAAACTTCTTACCAGCAATGAATGAACAGACAGCTCTTTTACGTAGAGTAGCTAATGTAATGGGTATTAGTGTAATAAACATGGCTACATTTGGTGCATTATCAGAGCGTGAAATGGCGATGGCAATGGCTACAAACTTAGACTTAATGTTGCCTGAACAAGAATTAGTAGATTACATTGATGAAATGATTATTGCTAAACAGAAATTAGCTAGAGTCATGTATGACCGTGTAGATGAAATTCAGTTTGATCCAAACATGACATATACAGACTGGATGAAAAAGACTACTGAAAGAGCTAAAGAACATGATGATCATAGATACCATAATCTTTCTAAAAGTCAGCAACAAGATTTAGAAGAAATAATTGCAGAAGGTAATTATGCTGATGGCTTTACTGGAAGAATGTTATGGAATACATTTAACTTAGATCAAAGAAAAGGATTTATGTAATGAGTGATTTTAAAAACAAAATACAAGCTACATTAAACCAAGCACAACAAAAAGCAGAAAACCCTGATGGTGTCGGATTTAGTGAAGAAGCAATTGAAGAAATTACAGCCTTATCACCAAAAATAGATCAGGTTACACTCAATGAGGTACAAGCTGAAGTTGAAGATCAAAAAATGAGAGCATTAGCACAAGGCTTAACCTTTGGTTTTGCAGATGAGTTAGAAGCGTTTGGTAAAGCATTATTAAATAAAGACGTTACTTATGAACAAGCTAGAGATGAAATTAGAACAAAAGTAAGTCAGTACCAAGAAGCAAAACCGGGTGAATCACTAGCTATAGAGATAGCAGGTGCAGTTGTACCTACTGTTGCTAGTTTATTTGGCGGCCCAGCAGGTTGGGCAAAAGCTATGCAAACTATCACACAATTAGGAACTAAATTAGCTGGTCGTAAAAGTATAGGGGAAGTAGCACATCTATCAGGTAAGCAAGGTGCAGCGTATTCTGTTGGAACAGGTGAAGAAGGAATAGTAGAGGACTCAAAAAACGCACTGGGTGGTTATGTAGCTGGTGCCACACTTGGTACAGTTATACAAGGTGGAGGTCAACTTGCGTCAGAAGGCATGTCAAGATTGTTATCTACAGAAATAGGAAAGAAATATTCGCCAGTTGTTAGAGAACAAATGCAAATGCTAATTGATAAGACAGGTTTAACAGCTCAACAGGTTATTGATCAAGTTAAACAAGGCAAACTTGTTATTGATAATGCAACACTACGAGCCGCGATAAAAGCTCTTACAGGAACTTTAGGTGACGCAGGTCAAACTATTACTGATGTTGCAAAACGCAGACCAATTGACACTAGAAAAGATTTGCTAGATCAAATGCAAATGAATGTGAACAGAACAAAGTCTGAAGTGAACGTACAAGAGTTATACAGATTGTCAGATGATGCATTACGTGAAAATGAGTCTAAACTGTATAAAACATTATTTAAAGATATAAACCCACAACTGCCACCAAGTTTAGCTAAAAATCTTGAAGGCACAATGCAAATGTTTCCACAAATGTTTGATGAACTTAATGCTATTTACAGATCAACACCGGGCAATCTAGTACCATTTTATGAAATTGGCAAAAACGGAGCGTTAAAAATTATTAGGTCACCATCATTAGAAGATGCAGAAATAGTGTACAGAGCCTTGCGTGACACACCTAGAATGAACGTGAATAAAACACTTTTATCTAATATGGATCAAGCAGTTAAAGACCTGAAAAAACAAATTGATGACTTTAGTCCTGACCTTAAATTTGTAAGAGAACAGGCTAAACAAACAAGAGTTGGTAGAGATGCATTTTTATATGGCGAAACGCTATTAGGTCAAAACCCTGAAAAAGTAGCATTAGAAATTAAAAAATTTGAAAAAACACCGGGTGCAATGGATGCGTTACGTCAAGGATTTATGTCTACGTATAAGTTTAGATCACAAACACCACAAACAATCAAAAGCACAGCAGATGAAACTAAAGCATTTAATAAAATTGTGCAACTTGTATTTCCTGAAGGTCAAGCAGACGATCTCATTGCTAGAGCAAGAGTTGCGGGCGATGCAGTTGATACAAAAAACTCAATTATTGGTGGCACAACTACATCTAGGGAGCAAACAGCTATTGATCAAATGACACAAGCCGCAGCATTAGCAAGATTTAAACAGAATCCTACAGATATAGCTTCAGGAATAACTGTTGTTAAAAACATGATTTCAAACAGAGCGCCTAACATAAACGCTAAAGACGCTCAAGATATTGCTGAACTAGTAACAACAAAAGACTTTAAACTATTACAACAGGCATTAGTTGATGAATCTAAACTACCATTATTTGTGAAAATATTAGACTCAGCAATATATGGTGCATCAAGAACAGCCGCTTCAGGTACTGCCAAATTAGGTGGTGATCAAGTACAAGAAGATTTGTTAAGCAGTAGTGGTTTGATGGATTATGTTGGTAGCGCAGTTAGTGATAGTATAGGTAACTTAATGCAACAAAATTAATAGAGGATACAATGGCACATACAGAATTAAAAGCAATGAGTGAAGATGATGTACAGAAAATAGCACATGAAGCTGTACAAAGTGCAATCAATTTTGTTGAAAGTGAAATAGCTGAAGATCGTATTAAGTCACAACGCTACTTTGAAGGTGAAGTAGACATTGGTCAGGAAGATGGAAGATCAAAAATAGTATCTACAAAGGTTCGTGATACTATTAGAGCAATTAAACCTAGCTTAATGCGTGTATTTCTATCTTCAGAGCATCCAGTTGAATTTATACCTACAAGCCAACAAGATGTTAAAAGCGCAGAACAAGCTACAAGGTACTGTAACTATAAGTTTGGTGAGTTAAACGGTTACACGCTTCTTAATGACGCTATACACGATGCATTAGTTAAAAAGACAGGTGTATTAAAGGTGTGGTGGGAGGATAACACAGAAGAAGAATTTTTTAGCTTTAGTAACGTCACAGAAGAAGAAATGTTAGCTATTGTTAATGAACCTAACGCTACAGTTATAGAACAATCTATGGAAATGGCTATGGAAATGGGTGAGGATGGCATGGAAATGGAAATGCCTGAATACACACTTAAAGTAAGCTATAAGAAAGAAAACGGAAAGCTATGCGTAGAAGCTGTACCACCCGAAGAATTTTTAGTAGATCGTAACGCTAGATCAATAGACGATGCATATGTCGTTGCACACAGATCAGAAATGAGAGTAGGTGATCTTGTACAGATGGGTTATGACTTTGAAGAAGTAAGTGAATTATCAGGTCTGTCATCAGATGATTCCTACACAGATACAGAAGCGTTTGAGCGTAAAGGTTACGAGCAAGACGAAGAACAATCAACAATGGACATCAGCATGAAAAAAGTTGCTGTTACAGAAGCCTACATGAAGATGGATAAGGAAGGCACAGGTGTAGCGTCAATGTACAGAATACTAATGGCTGGTGGTGATAACAAACTATTAGAGTGTGAGCCATATGGAGATGTGCCATTCGCAGTATTTGAAGTTGATCCTGAACCACACACATTCTTTGGTCGTAGTGTCGCAGACTTAGTTATGAATGATCAAGACTCTGCTACAGCTATGATGCGTGGCATGATGGACAACGTAGCGCTAACAAACTCACCAAGACAAGGTTATGTACAAGGTCAAGTTAATGTAGACGATTTAATGAACAATGAGATCGGTGGACTAGTGCGTATGAAATCTCCTCAAGCACTTGTTGATATAGCAACACCCTTTGTCGCAGGTCAGGTTTTGACTGCGATGCAATACCTAGACGATGCTGTTGAAGCTAAAACTGGAGTTAGCCGAGCTTCAATGGGTTTAGACCCGGATGCATTACAAAATACATCAGCGACAGCAGCTCGTCTACAAGCACAACAAGGTTCAGCGCAAATTGAAGTTATGGCTCGAAATATTGCCGAAGGTGGCATGAAAAGATTATTCCAACTAATGCTAAAGCTACTAGTAGAAAATAGCTGTGAAGAAACGCTTATGCGCTTACACGGTGATTTTGTGCCAGTTGATCCACGATCTTGGAATACATCAATGGATATGACTGTTAATGTAGGTTTAGGTACAGGTCGAGAGGAGTCAAGAGTAGCAGCTTTGAATCAAGCACTTACAATGCAAATGCAAATATGGACAACGTATGGCGCTCAGAACGGTTTAGTGACAATGACAGGTATAAGAAACACGCTTGGAGATATGTTAGGCATTGCAGGTATTAAGAATGTAGATCGTTACTTTAATCCAATGACACCTGAAACAGAAGCACAACTAATGCAACAACAGACTGAACAACAAGCACAAGCTGAACAGCAACTAACAGAAGCAGAAGCTGTGGTACAAGCAGAACAATACAAAGCTGATAAGAAGGCTGAAATGGATATGTTAAAAGCTCAGATAGACGCACAGAAAGCTATCTCAGTTGATGACAGAGAGCGTGATAAGATGGATCAGGATTTATTAATTAAGGCGGCTGAGATACTTGGTGAATACGGTACTAAGGTAGATGTTGAAACTATAAAAGGTCAACAACAGAAAGAAAGATACCCACAGCAATCACCAGCTGAAGCTGTTACAGGAGGTAGATTCTAGTGGCAAACAACTTATCAATAGTTGAAAAAAGCGCTAAAATGAGAACATTAAAAGCTGATGACACGTTTCAATTAGCTTTAAAAGAGATTACAGAACAGCAAGTAGCTGTGTTTGTAAATGCAGATTCGACAACGGATCAGCGAGAGGAAGCACACAATATAATTTGTGCGCTTAGAAAGATTGAGGATTATTTCGACTCCGTAGAAACGGATGAGGTAATGTACAATCATAAACTAACTAAGGGAGAATCAGCACCGTGAGTGAAACGACTGAACCTAAAGTAACTGACGTAGATAGTGCTTTAAATAGCATTCTAGAGCCAGTACAAGAAGAAACAACTGAAGCTGTAATTGAAGAAGAACAGATAACAGAAGAAGCAACTGAAGAAGTTGAAGATACTGCTGACTCTGATATTGAAGAAGAAGTTGAATCGGAAGAAGAAGTAGAAGATGAAGAAATCTATGCTTCAGAATCGGATGACGAAAACCACCTAGATGATGCAAGTCAAGAAGAACCTAGTCTTTATACTGTTAAAGTTAATGGTCAAGAAGAACAGGTAACCTTAGATGACTTAAAGCAAGGCTATAGTGGGCAGAAGTATGTCCAACAAGGTATGCAAGATGCTGCAACGCAAAAGAAAGAAGCTGTAGCAGTTTTTGAAGCCTTGACTAATGAACGTCAGCAACTAGCTGAGTTGTATCAATCGTTACAGAATGGTAATATTTCAGCGCCACCTGTGAAACCTACAAAAGAATTGTTTGATGCCGATCCTATCGGGTACATGAAACAAAACATGGAGTATGAAGAACAGAAAGCGCAGTATGATGCACAAATGGCGCAATTGCATGAAGTATCACAGAAATCAAGTGAAGCTGAAGCAAATGCAAAACAAGCGTATCTACAAGAACAAATGCAAGTATTACAACGTAAAATTCCTGAGTTTGCAGACTCTAAACGAGCAACTGCACTCAAGGAAGAACTTGTACAGTACGGAACTACTCATTATGGTTATACTACTGAGGAAATTTCGCAGATTACAGATGCAAGAGCGATAGAAGTGCTATACGATGCTTCAAGGTATCAGGCTACATTAAAGGGTAAATCAAAGGCTAAACAAAAGTTAAAGTCAGCGAAACCCATGATGAAACCGGGCGCTAAGAAACAACCAACTAGTCAAGCTAAAATACGTTCTCGCCAAAAGGCAAAACTTAGGGATTCAGGTAGCATTGATGATGCACTTGGATTAATTTTAAATTCATAATGGAGAATTATTATGGCACAACCAAGTAATACATTTGACAGTTATGATGCAAAAGGTATTCGTGAGGACTTAGAGAACGTCATTTATGACATCTCACCTGAAGAAACTCCTTTTTACTCATCGCTGAAAAAAGTAAAAGCAAGTAACACTTACCACGAATGGCAGACCGACTCATTAAGAAGTTCGGCTGCTAATGCACACATTGAAGGTGATGCAACAACTGCCGAGGCAAGAACTGCCACCGTCAGGCTGGGAAATTATACACAAATCTTCAAGAACGCAACCGTGATACCTGATACAGACGAAGGTCTTGATAAGGCCGGGCGTTCTGCTGAGATGGCATACCAGGTGCTGAAGATAGCTAAAGAGCAAAAGCTAGACATCGAGAAGGCATTGTTTGATAACAACGCTTATGTCGCAGGTAATGCGACAACTGCTCGTGAACTAGCAGGTTGTGGTGCTTACGTCACAACTAATGTTGCAAACATCGGTGGATCAGGTGGTGCAAACCCAACTGGCTCAGTACCGGGTGCAACAGCTCGTACTGATGGTACAGCTACTGTTTTTGCACAAGCAGACTTTGATAGTGTTATGCAGTCTATTTGGGAAGAAGGTGGTAAGCCTGATACTGTATATCTAAGTGCGTTCCAAATGAACAAGGCACTAGGATTTACTGGTATGAACAACCAACGCTCTACAATTGGTGCAGCAGTTGGTGGTACTAACGCAGTTGTAAACGCAGTAGACGTGTATGTTACTCCGTGGGGAACAGTTGACTTTGTTCCTTCTCGTGAGAACAGATCACGTGATGTGTGGATTATGCAGTCTGATATGTGGGCATGTGGAATTCTTAGACCAACTAAGAATACTGAACTAGCCAAGACTGGTGATAATACAACACGTCAAGTATTGACTGAACTTACGCTTATCTCTAAAAACGAGAAGGCTTCAGGTTTAGTTGCTGACTGTACTACTTCATAATGAGGTAGAATATTAGGTGTGGGGAGTCCTCCTTAATCTCCCCACACTTAACGTGGGAGATTTGAGCTAAGTTTCCCACACCAAATTTGAGATAATATGAAAGTAAAAGAACAAGTACAATACAATCAAAAAGAAGATAAGATAGAGATTGCACGTACATTTGATAATGCACCTAGCCTAGACAGAGCAAATGATTTAAGACAGGCAAAGGTGGGTTTAACTGGTGAGAATCGTCTTGTAGGCTCTATACCTTTACACATCATGGCTCAATGGTGCAAGGATGCAGGAGTACAATGGGATGATATAGAAGCGAGAAAAGAAGTTGTCAGAAAAAACATTCTTAGTGGTGAGTTTGACAAATTCCGAGTATGGCAAGGAACTTTTTAGGAGATAAGAAATGGCAGATACAACTACTACTACGTTCTCTTTGACAAAGCCTGAAGTGGGAGCTTCTGCTGATACTTGGGGAACAAAACTAAACACTAACTTAGATTCACTTGATGATCTGTTAGATGGCACAACAGCAATTAAACCAAATCTAACAGCAAGTCAATGGAAAGTAGGTGGTACAGCAATTACCTCAACTGGAGCAGAACTTAACATTCTTGATGGTGTTACATCTACTGCGGCAGAGTTAAATATTCTTGACGGTGTTACGTCAACAGCAGCTGAACTAAATTTATTAGATGGAGTTACAGCTACTACAGCAGAACTTAATTATGTAGATGGTGTTACAAGCGCAATACAAACACAACTAGATGCAAAACTAGCATTAGCAGGTGGCACTATGACAGGTGATTTGTTGTTAGGTTCAAACAAAATAGGCGCTGATGCAGGTGATTACATTCAATTTACTGCTGACACTCAAATGGACTTTTATGTGAATGGCAATAACGAAATGCGATTAGAAGCTGATGGTGATCTACACGTTGATGGTGATGTGATTGCTTACTCAAGCACTACAGCATCAAGTATTGCATTAAAGCATGATGTAAACATTATTGATAATGCACTAGAAAAACTACAGGCTCTTAAAGGTGTTAGTTTTAAATATAACCATGACAACAGAGAAAGCGCAGGTGTTATTGCTGAAGATGTAAAAAGAGTATTACCTGAAGCAGTAAAAGTTATTCCACCTCAGTTTGGTGCTGAAAAAACAAGTTTAGGTGTAAACTATGGTGCATTAACTTCAATATTGATTGAAGCAATAAAGGAGTTAACTGCGAAAGTAGAAAAACTGGAGAAAAAATAATGGCAGTTAAATCATCAGGCGCAAATTTATCAATACAAGGTGACATTGTTGCTGAGTTTGGTGGTTCAGCACCTCATGCACTAAGTGAATACTATGGTGGTGGTGGACTTGTACCAGCGGGTGCAAATCCAGGTGTTGCAACATCAGGTCAGATAAACATCGGATCATTTTATGGCACAGTAGCGGCTACTGTATTAACTATATCTAGTAATACCAATGACTATAACATTAAAACTGCAGCAGTTGCGGCAGGTGGTGATACTAGTACACCAGTTATATTAACTATTAATAGTGGTGTAACAGTTGGATCGACATCAACAAGCACACCGGCTATGAAAACTGACACAGGTTGGTCTAATGGTGTAACAATTAATATTACTAACAATGGCTCTATTGTAGGAGCTGCAGGCGCTAATACAACAACCAATCCTTCTAGTGGAGGTGGCAACGGAGGTGGTGGCACAAATCATCCAAATCAGGGTGGTCAATTTCCACCGGGTTCAGCAGGTCAAGGACATTCAGGATCAGCTTCATCATCTAATAATGGTGGTGTAGCATTTGAACATTCGCAAACTGGCGATAATAATCTTTCTGTAATTTTTGATACAGCGGGAACTAGAACTGGTGGAGCTGCTGGCACAGCTACCTTTGTTGGAAATGGAGGTGGCGGCGGAGGTGGCGGCTCAGCTTTTGCAACACCACACAGGTTTGGTACCGGCGCAGGAGGAGGTGGCGGCGCAAATGGTGGTACAGGCGGCCCAGCATATGGAATGCATTGGCATAGTGCAATGCGAGGCGATAATGGTGGATCAACAACAGGTGGTGAAGGTGGACAACCTTACAACCCTGGTCAAGCAATAGGTGGTGTTGGTGGTGATGGTGGAGATATAGGGCAAGCAGGTCAGAACGGACAAGCGGGTAACCCATTATCAGCCGGTCCATATACACCTACATCAGCATCAGCAGGTGGAGCTGCGGGTTCAACAGGAACAGCGTCAGGATCAGCAGGTTCAGCACTATCAGGAAATACAGGACAAATATCATAGGAGTAAAACATGGCAACATTGACAGCAAGAAGAACTGAAGGAGGTCAATTTACTCCTGACGATACTATAGAAGTAACATTTGATTATGATGGAACTTTAATATACTGCGTACACTATTTAGAAATAGTTAGTGGCGCAGAGGTTACACATGGTGGTGGAGCATCATCATCTACACCATTACATTACAAAGCAATAGAAAGAGATGCAGATGGTGATGGTGTAATTGATTACAGCACCGTTACGATGAAACTAGTGCAAACAGAAAAAGGTACTGCTGTAGTTAAGGCTTGTGCAAAACTAATAACTCAAGCAGATTGGAATACTTACAACACTAATCTTACTAATTGGTTAACAGCTAATTGCACACCGTCTGATACAGTAGAGCGAGAAGAAAGCGAAGGATTTAGGCATTCAGATGGTAAAACGTATATAGCTAACGATGGTGTTTCAATGGATGATAGACCACTACCACCTGCTGAAACTGAGTATAAGACAGGAGATATTACTTTAGTATATACAGACGATGATCCTGTCTAAATAATGTAATACACGCAAAAGGAGGATTGCATGATAGATCATTTATTTCCTATACCTATAGGCATATATGAAAGAACATTAAAAATTACAGATGATGAATTAAACTTCATCAAAAACTTAGAACGTAGATCAAACAAATCTAACGATACGACAGTTGATAGTTTTATATTACAGAATAAAAAACTAAATAATCTGTACAAATTTTTTAAACAATGTTTAGATGAATATCTAGAGCAAACTATAGCGCCTGATCAAGAACAAATACAATTCTATATAACACAATCTTGGGCAAACTACACAAAAGGTGGCGAATATCATCAATTACATAAACACCAAAATTCTATAGTATCAGGTGTTTTTTATCCACAAGTTGAAGAAAACGATAATATTACGTTTCGCAATTATGACGAAACAGCAGGTACACAGTTACCATTGTTAATACATCCAGTTTCATTTAATAGATACAACTCTGTGACGTGGAAATACCCTGTAAAGGTAGGTCAGTTGTATTTATTTCCTAGCGCTTTACAACATTGCGTTGAAACATTACCAAAAGATCAAGAAACAACAAGAATTTCATTATCTTTTAACACTTGGTGTCAAGGTCAATTAGGTGATCCTACTCAGCTCAATGCATTAAATCTTATAAAGGAGGAAAGATATGATATTGCTGAATAAACTGACAACACATGAAAAACAAAAAGAAATTTTGTTAGATAGAATAGAAAAATACAAGCTGAAAAAAAATTGCATATTGCCTACGAAATATGCTTCAAAAAACAATGATAACCGTGTTTACTCAGATTATCATTTTAATAATACAGAAAAATTATTTAAAGACGATTTTTTTGAACACAAAGAGTTAGTAGAATTGTTAGCTAATATTGGCACAACAATGCACATGAATATGTTTGGTAATTTTTCAGTTAATAGAGATGATGCATGGTTTCAACAATATAGTGAAAATTCAGAACATACGTGGCATAACCATTCAAGAACACAGTTTACTAATATTTATTTTCTTGAGTTGCCTGACACAAAATACAAGACAGAAATTTGTGGACTCAATGGTAAATTAATTGAGTACGAAGCAGAAGAAGGTGAAATATTAACCATGCCTGCGTTTTTGTTACACAGATCGAAACCTAACGGATCAAAGCGTAAAACAATTTTATCTTTTAATACTAATTACCAAAGTGCTTAGATGAATAAACTACATTTATTAGCAGGTTTGCCAAGAACTGGAACAACAGTATTAGGCGCTATATTAAATCAAAACCCTGAAATGTATGTGTCTACAACATCGTCTTTTGTCGAATTGTTATGGCGAAATTATTCATTATGGTATGACGAAAAAGAAATACCATGCTTAGACACACAAGCTATAAAAAGAATGAAACATGAGTACCTCAGAAACGTAGGCAACATATGGTTTGAAAATTTAACAGAAAAAAACATAGTTATAGACAAAAGACGTATATGGCACAGCATCCCAAACATAAAAATGTACAAAGAAATATATGGAGTCAAACCAAAAATTATCTGTACAGTAAGAGATATAGCAGAAATTGTTGTGTCGTTTATGAAAGTATTTGAAGCGAATGATGAACTTTTTGTGCATCACAAATCTTTAAACGGTGAAATGTATGGGGTAGTATATGATCGTTTAAAAGAAACTTTTTTTGATAGCTATTTTACTGAGTGTATACATATTGTTGAATACAACGACATTTGTAACAATACAGAAAAAACATTAAAAAACATTTACAAGTTTTTAGAAATTGAACCGTATAAGCACGATCTTAAAAACATTGAAGTTTTTGAACAAGAAGGTAACCATCATTTTAAGAACTTACATGATATAAAAGGCACTTTAAATCCATCAGAAACAAATTTATTAGATTATTTGACACCACATGAAATTGACAAATACAACGCTGATATATTTTGGAAAACAAACGGATGATTAATTTTGACAATGTAGACGATTATGTTGTTACAGATAACTTTATGCCAAAAGCATTTTGTGAAGAATACATAGAAAAAATTACAAAGCACAAGTGGGAAAAACACGTATGGACACAACACGACAAACCTGATGAGTTTTTTTCAAGAGAAAATGAAGAATTAGATGTGCTTGATATACAAGGCGAATTGCACGAATTACTAAGTCCTTATGTTTTTCAAGCTATAAATAACTATCAGTCTAAATTTCAGACACCTGAAATGAAAGTACAAGCTGTACCGATAGGTCAATATTCAACTCCACGTTTAAATAGATACTCAAAAGGTCAAGGTATGGCAAAACATCAAGATCACATCAGCTCTCTGTTTAAAAATTGGGAAGGAATACCAGTTTTAAGCATAGTAGGTGTATTTAATGATGACTATGAAGGTGGTAATTTTATGTTGCGAGATAAAAAAATTGACTTGAAAACAGGAGATATATTGATGTTTCCATCATTGTTTATATACACACATGAAGTAACTTTAGTTACAAAAGGTGTTCGTCATTCTTTTGTAAGCTGGGCATACTAGGTTAAACTATGAATATGAAAACAAAATTAGCCTTATTTTTAATAGTTTTTGTGTTTCCTGTACTTGCAGTTGACGAAAGCTCAATAACGCAAAATACGACATCTACGGTGACTACAAAGTCAGAAAACGAAACTACAGTTTACTCACCACCACCAAGCGCCATATCACCAAACGTAGGTGGCACAAATTCAGATTTATGTACGATCTCATCTAGTGGTGCTATGGGTACACAAATATTTTCATTAAGTCTAGGTGCTACATATACTGAAGAAAATTGTATAAGACTGAAAATGGCTAAGACATTGTATGATTTTGGTATGAAGGTTGCCGCAGTAAGCCTTTTGTGCGCTGATCCTTCGGGTGAAGTGCATCGCAGTATGGCTATGGCCGGGACTCCCTGCCCCTATATGGGTTTAATAGGCTCAGAGGCTACTGCAGCATGGGAGGTGCATAGCGATGAAATTCCTGTTCCTAGCATAGACTTGCAAAAAACTACGGAGGAGAAAAGAGATGATGTTATTAAGATCATGGGCGCTATTGCTTCTGCTTTTTTGTTCTTCTAGCGTAACTGCTTACAGTTTTGGCTACACACCTAACGTAGCTATTAGTGGCTTAGAATGGACAATGACTCCTACTTATCTTGGTGCTAATGGTATTGGTGGTATGGATGTATCAGGTGTCACTTACAAATACACACCAATAAAAAACAAAGAAGATGATTACGTTGTTACTCTTGAGAATGACAAAGTAGGTGGTGGTTATGTGTTTCAAGACAAACAAGATTGGTCACAACGAGAAGGTGGTATTGAGGTAAGAAGAACTATTGCTTTGCCATACACTCCTATTGCAGTATTTGGCGATGGTAGGCTAAAGCAAGAAGGCACAGGAAGTATAGAAAATGCTGATGTTAGATATATCTATAGGTTTGATCCCTGCTTTGATCCTCAGAGCGATCCTAATTGCCCCGGTTATAAAAAACCTAAACCACCTCCATTGCCTAAAATTCCTGAGTACGATGCGTTGCAAGATGAGTCAGTAGCTATAGCACAAGCTGAAACAGACAAAAAACTAATAGAAGAAGAACAAGCAAAAAAAGAAGAAGATGAAGAGGAGGAAAAAGAATCACTAGAGGTTATGTTAGCTGATGTAGAAAACGCTATAACAATGGCAAACGAAATATCGCAATCAATTGTATTACAACAGCTTAATAAAGTAACAAATTTAACAAACTACTATGCATCCACTATACCTGACAACTACTACCCTGATGCTGTAGCTTTACAAGGTGGTACGATAGTGGATAATAGGAGAGCATTAAGGAGCTTATCGCAAGATGCGAGAATGAACGAAATGATAGAGGAGCAATACAAATGAAAAAACTATTAATCGCACTTAGCTTTATACTTAGTGCAACACCAATACTAGCGATAGACATAAGTGGTAGCGTGGAGAGTAGATGCACAATTGCTGACGTAACAGAAGGTCGTTACGGTAACCCAAACGCTTATACACTTACAACTGATCCCGCAAGCAACGGGGTAGTCCCGGTAATACGGGCAGATACCACTTTAGCTAATGCCTATCATTTGAATGTGAGTTACCCCACTAGCTTCAGCTCAAGTCCATCTTTGTCAGACAATGTGACGTGGACTGGAGCTGTGTCTGTAAAGGCAACAGGTGAGAGTGGCATGAGCGGGTACCATGCGGCTTCTACTACTACAAATGGAGGGGCAACAAGACAGTACGCACTTAGCGTAGCAGGTAGTGTGTGGATACAGTCAACATCAGTAGCTGTATATGGTGGTAATAGAGCGTTTCCGGGTGGTACGTACAAAGCAGTTGTTGTAGCCGAATGCGTTGCTCAATAGGTATATGTTTATTACTGTTAAATTTTGCAGTACATAGTCACGAACAGACTCCTACCTATCCTACTTGGAAAACGAGTGGTATAGATGGAATAAAAAAAACAAATATTAGGGTATGGAATAAAAGACCTGACATAGAATATTATGAGATAGGAGTGTTTGAGAAGGACTTAGAAACACCAATTCCTTTTGTCACAGCCTATAAAGTTATTCCTCTCGCATATTTAAAAGAAGTAAAGTTTGATATATACATTAGGGAAAGTAACATAGAAGAAGCTAGATACGTTTGTAGTTTGTCTAAATTAAGGAGTAGCAATGAAAGTCAAACATTGTTAGTTACAAGAGTATGTTCAAAATTCAAATAAAATGGTTGTTGTTATTTATGTTGAGTACACAAGCTGTAGCTAACAGTAGCACTTCACTTAATTTACAATTGCCAAGTAGTGGATCATCTTTTGGTACAGATAGTTTCAAAAGTGGCTCGTTAGATTGTTCTAATAGCATAGGCGGTAGCCTTTTGTTTGATATGGGTATGACTGGCATTGTGAACAACGCAGTAGCACCTATCATAGGTAAACCCGATCCACTTAATCCTGAAACAAAACAATTAGGTTTGTACGCAAGAATAGTGATACCGTTAGATGCGCCGCGTGAACGCATTAATTGCAATACCCTTTACCAATTAGAATTACAAGCTAGACGTTTAGAAGTTGAAAAGTTGCGCCAAGAAATAGAACTGTTAAAATCTATGCAAGAAGGAGAAGGATTTGACAACTGATTTAGGTGACAAGGTAGCAGAGATTGAAGGCTTGGTCGATAAACGACTAAAGATTGGTAGTCTTAGGTTTACTTATACTCAGCTTGTTGGAGCGTTTGCTTTACTTAGTACCATTGTAGGATCGCTTTATGCGGGGTTTACAATGTACCAGCGTTTAGAAAGTTTAGCTACGCTTGATCTTGATGCAGTTGCTGCACAAATGGCTAAGACATCAGCAGATGTATTGAGAGTAGAAGAAGTGGCTTCTGATATAAAGGTAGAATTAAAAGAGGACTTAGCTAGACTGAGAACCTCAAGTTATAACCTAGAAAACAGAATTGATAGTAAACTACAATCTGTTGATGTTCGCATCACTACTATGGATAATAAGCTAGATAAATTTGACATACAGTTAGACACAACAGAAGAAAAACTAATGAAACGCATACAACAGTCATTAGACAACCCACTAAGTAACTGATAACATAGGAGATATTATGCCTTACAAGAAAAGAAAATTACCACCTAGACCTAAGAGAAAATATTAATGACAGCCAAACAACAGGCGCAATTAGATCGCCATGAAAAACAGATAGAAGATTTGTACAAGGATGTCAGAGAGATTAAGAACATGAACCTAAAGTTTATGTCTATGGGCAAAGGTTTAATAATAGCATTTGTTGTAATGACAACTGTTGACATTGGATTAGGTGATCTTATTATGAAGCTCTTATGATGGGATTGCTGACAAATTTAGCACCAATATTGTTTGGCTTTGTAGCTAAGATAATTGCCTTAAACGTACAAGCTAAACAAGAACAGCAAAAACTACAATTACAAGCACTAAGTGCAAGAGAAAATTCTATAGCACAAGCACGTGAAGCAGAAAAAACTGAGAGCGTAGGAGCGGCGCTCAATCGCAGGGTGATTATTTTCACCATCCTGTTTCTGATAATTTTTACCCAACTCGCACCACCACTAATGGGAATTGAAACTGTCGTACCTCAAGTTTCTGAAGGAATATCATTGTTTGGTATTCAATTAACCAGGGATACGATTGAGTACATTACTGTGCAATCAGGTGCAGTATTAAAGCTAAATGAGGTTTTTGCATGGGCAACTACCATAATTGAGGTGTACTTCGGAGCGCAGCTCGGAAAAGCTACAAGATAAGGAGAAAAATATGGCTGTAAAAATAACGTATCAAGATATGCCACACATGAAACCTGTGCCTATGGAAACAAAAAGCAAAGGTTTGTTTGGTGGTATTTGGTTGTGGATAGCAACAACAAGAAAGTGGGAGATAACAAAAGATTGGAAATATGCAATTACGCATAAAGGCAATACGCATCCAACTTACTATGTAATACCGAAAGGATTTGTATTTGATGGCGCTAGTGTGCCTAAATTTGCACGATCTTGGCTTAGTCCTATGGGTGTGTTGCTTTCAGGTGGTTTAGTGCATGATTGGGTGTATAAATATGAGTCCATGAATTTAGGTGGCAAGAAAGGACACACAGCTAAGATGACACAAAAAGAAGCTGATGCATTGTTTAGAGATATTTGTATTGACGTTAACGGTTTTAAGATCATCAATTACATTGCGTATTACGCATTACGACTAGGTGGCTTTATGGCTTGGAACGGTCACAGAAAAAGAAATTTAAAGCCTGATTAAAACAGTACACCCTGAGTTTCTACATATCCTGAAGCATCATAGCGTTTAGACTCGCCTTTAGGATATGGCTCTATTTCATAATTTAGTTTTTTTTGAAGGCGCTTCTTTTGTAGTTTGCTACCTGTGAATATGATGTAGCGATGTTTACGATCTCTATCTTTATGATAAAAACGATCACCATATTTCTCTTGTATCGCTTCTAACGTCATACCTTCTGACAATGTTTTGCTGTGTAAATGCTCTAACCCTTTGACTGCCCAATCGACTCTTGCTTCAGACAATCCTGTATATAAAAAATTAGTAGCTTGATAAATGTAGCCTACATGACCTTGACTTGTATCAGCATAGCTGACAACAATAGAAGGCTTGGGAAGTAATTTTAACGATTGACTTACTAAGTAAGATGCGCTGTTAGGCTTCGGAGAATCCAAAATTAGGCGATTTAACTCTACAACTCTGTCTTTGTATTCCTCTCCACAAACTCCTGTACACAATGAAGGACTAGGTGGCGATCCATAAGTACACACACCAACAAGATTATTATCATCATACAAGCCAAACGCATACGATATTGAAGGTATACGCTTGGCATAGTGTCTGTTTAACAACCATGTTTTAGTTTCATAGTTTTGTATAGGTAATACTTTCATATAGTCTTGAGTACCTTTTTAAGTAAATATTCCTCATACGTTTTAACATCATCATTCTTTTTTGTGCCTTTTAACTTATCTCTATCTTGCCTTCTTAGTTGACCACCATTTGATCTTAGGTAAGGTGCAAAGATTTTTTCAGGATCGTCAGAACGATTCAATCTATTACGTGCCGCTGATTCGCTAATCTGTATTTCGTCAGCTACTTGCCTACAAGTCACTTTCTGACCATCAGATAATGTGTAGGTTTTAATCAAATGTTTATTTTTCATTGTATGTACTGCTCATATTGAGCAAACCACATAGCAATGTATAGCGCTGATCCTGTAATAACCCATATACACATATGTTTAATAACTTTAGCAGCGTTTATTAAATCTTTCATTTTTTATCTCCAATTAAAGTGTTAATAAGTGCGTTTCGTGTAGTTGTGTAAACTTCTAAACGCTTTTCTATTTCTTCATAGCCTTCAGACTTATCAATAAGAACGCTAAGAATGTCCATAGCTCGACCACCTGTCAATTCACCATCGCAGAAAGCCATAAGCTCCTCATCAGTAAATTTAGTTTTCATCAGGCATACCTAACGACATCAGGAGCATAACTAATCCCATTGAGATTAAACATGCTCCTATCAAAACTATTACTGGCACAAATGTTTCAAACAATAAGGTCATAGATTTCATCCACTATAGTTGACATTTTTTTTCTACGGTCAATTTCATAATTGTATTTGCGACAAACTTTTTCTAACGATTCTTTTGTAAAGTTTGCATTCATATACTCAATGTTTAATGACCTACTAATGTATGGCTTGTACCTGTCTAACTTACGATTAAATATACTCATATTTACTCCTCAATATCAATTGTCTTATCAGTTAAAAACCCATCACACATTCTTGGGTATTCGGTTTTACAAATTATCTGACCGGGATTATCATCAATAACATTAGGTGGTATCAACAATGGATCATGTTCAGATAGTCTGTCTGTGAATGCACTACATCCTGTTAAGGCTAGTGCAAGTATTATTGTTAGTGTTTTCATATTAAAATGGAATGTCATCACCAAACTCATCATCAGCAACAGGTGTTATTGTTTTCGGTTGCTCTGATGGGTAAGCTGTTTGAGGTGGTGTTTGTTGCGCTTCTTGTCTAGGTTCTTTCTTAGACAAAATACGGAACTCTGATCCGAAGCCACCAAGTTTAATTACAGTAGAGTATCTCTTAATACCATCTTTCTCATAGCTCTTAGTATTTAACTCACCTTCTACGTACACCTGAGTGCCTGTATCAAGATCAAGTTTCTGTAAAGTTTCAGCTAACTGATTCCACACGTCACACGTATGATATTCTGCCGCTGTTTTTCTTTCACCTGTGGCTCGATCCTTCCACGATTTATTAGTAGCTAATTTAACTCTAGCTACTGTGCCACCATTTTGCAATTGTTTAAACTCAGGTGGTTGAGTTAGATTGCCTATTAACATTACTTTATTTACCATTACAGCTCCTTATATTAAATTTGGTGGTTACTTACGGTAACCAATCGGACTTGTTTGTCTTTAACTAAGGAAGGCTTGGAGAACCTCCCACACAGCGTAGGAAAGTCAATCCTCTGTGTTCTTTTGTTTCTCAGCAAACTCTTTAGCACGAGCAAGATTGTTTTCATGTTTAGCTTTAGCTTTCTCTTTGCTCTCTAACGACTTGCGTTCTTTACGTTCAGCCATCCACTCCAAGTGTTCAGGACTAAGTGTAAGTTTGACTCGTGTAGCCAATGGAGTGTCACCTCTGTAATCTTTCTCAACTTCAGTAACACCTTCTTCATCTTCTGCTTCGATAGCCATGATCAACTTAGCTGACAAACTCTCAGCTTTGTATTGCATTAACTCGTCAGCTTTAGCATTAGCTTCTTGTTGTGCAATAGCATTCTTGACTTCATCGTATGTTGCCACCGAGTTTGTGATACCTATACCCATCATCCCAAGCGCCCTGCCAACTGCACTTGTTTCGCACACTTCAACAAAAGATGTAGCGTTAATGTTGTTCTTGCTTTTTTCTTCATGAGCCATACCAGTAGCAACTAACTTGCCATCAACATGGATTGTAGTCTTGCACATAATCGACTCACCATCAAAAAACACATGATCTGTATCAATACTAGCGTTCTCGTAATGCTTACGAAAGTATTGAAGCCTAGTCTTAACCATTACATATTCAGATTTACCCAAAGGTATTGATTCAAGTAATGGTAAACCGTATTTGTCTAATTGCTGTTCCATAATATCTCCTTAATTTGTGTGGTAAGAATTACGTCTTTCTCTTGTCTGAAAAAAACCTGAGTGTTGTGGGAAGTCATCCATAAATTTTCTAGCGTAATGCGAAATCCATCCATCATCAATTTTATAATCACCTTCACCAGTAATCATAGTTTCCCATCTGATCCTGTGAAATATAGCTTTTGCAGAATAATATTTTTTTCTTTGTGTAGCCATATTTGTAAACTTAACAAACAAGTCATAAATCTCAGGGTGATTTTTATGATATTCATTAAAGTTTTCTTTAGTCCATTTGCCATGCATATTGCTCTCCTTATTTGTAAATGCATCAAACCCCGCACGTTGCTCTTTGTACTCATCGTATGACGGATGCTCTAAAAAACTTTCCGAGTTGATTTCATCGTAATAGTAATCAGATATGCTCATTATTTACCTCCAAGTTTTAAGTCAAAAGAAAGACGATCCTGTAACACCATCTTGATGTCATCAGTAAAGTCATAATCGAAATCTTCTTCGTAATCCTGATACTTTCCATAGACCATAGCAGAAAACGTGAAATAACGAAGATTTACCACTTTGTTGATAGCATAAGCTAATGTTAGTACGTCTTGTACTGCAACTTTTTCAGTTACATCATCAACCATATGCTCAACTTCTATAATGATCCTCTCAACTTGATCCATGCATTCGTCACGAGCATCATCTTTGTTAGCTTCCCATTGTGTTGAGAACGCTTCATCTCTTAATAATTCTTGTTTTGTTTCCATAATATCTCCAAGTGTTTAAAGTGTTAAGTATATATTAATATTGGTATAGGAATATACTAATTTTGATATAACTTCCATTTCTTTCTAAAAGTTGATTGTAGGATCGTTCTGAGTTGAGAGTCATGTAGTCTGATCATAGTAACAAAGAACTTAACTACACCATCTTGACCATCAGTCTGACCAAGTTGTATTACTCGCCATTCTTCATAGCCACCTTGATAGTAAACTCTACCAACACAAATCTCATCGTCACCAAAGAAAAAATCATCTTCATCTTGCATCATTTCTTCTTCTTCAATTTTTTGATCGTAATATCTTTCAAGACTACCCATGATTACGCTCCCCAACTAAAAGTACGTGGTAAAGTGTCTTGCCAAAAATGACCAAGACCAGTTTGATCTTCAGGAAGATTTTTAAGTTTGTTTTCAGCAACTGACACCATGCAACCACAATCGTCACATGAAAACTTAACCCATTCCTTAGATTCTACTTCTTCGCCTTTAACGTAGAATTTGTAGCCACTAAGGTTGTCAATCGTTTCTTGCACAATCTCTTGAGGATCGGACAATTTAGACTCGACAAGGTTGTCTACAAACATTTGCACTAGGCTAGATACATCTTGCCTTGTTGCCATCTTACGAGTGATCTTGCCATCAATAAGATTTTTGATGTGATCACGTTGCTCGTCTGTTAATGTAATTTTGATATTTGTGTTCATAACTTCTCCAAGTGTGTGGGGAGCAAAGCTCCCCTGTTAAAATTAGCTGTAAAGGTCATTGTCTAAGTTAGTGACCTCATCTAGCTCGTCAAAAAGATGATCGTGTTGACCATAGTAAAACTTGCCATGTATTGACTCAGTTTCTCTGTCAATTCTAGCTTTAAGCTCTTTGTCAATTTCGACAAGTTTGTTCATGTCATTAAAAATGTTTCTAAAATCGTCACTAGCTTCAGCAAAAAGTTTAGCTATTGAGTTAACTGATCTGTAAGAAGTTGAAGCAACTGGAATCAGATCAGGATATTGATCAACCGTTGCACAGTAGTGTGACCATGCTTGATCTAAAATTTTTGTTTCGTTTTTAGTAAGATTATTAAAGTACATATTTTTCTCCAAGTGTGTGGGGAGCTTTGCTCCCCTGTTAAAATTATTTTGCAACTCTGATGCCATTAGTTAGGTTGTTAATTTCCTTCCATTCTTCTTCTGAAACAGCTTTGTCAGAATCGATTAGGTCTAACCAAACTCGTACATTAAGTACATCCATATCTCTTATTGCCCAAAAATCTTCTTTAATAGCATTCCAGTTTCTGTTGTTTGCAGTAGAATCACTAAAAATAAGGTAAGAAGCAATTCCACTTAATCTTTCTTTAATGCCATCTTGAACGTGGCTTACCATTTCGTGTCTACCTTGCTCGATGAATCCTTCTAATGTATGAATGTCAAGCTCAATAGATGCTTTAACGTCAGCAAGAATTTGTGATTGTTTGTTAGTAAGTTTTTTCATTGTATCTCCAAGTTGTTAGTTTAAAAGTGCCGATTTGTTATCCTCGACACAGATATTATATACTAATATTGGTATACGTACAGACATTTGACATAAAATAATTAAGCCTATAGGAATAGGGGTTGTAGAGCTAATTTAAAATCCCTAACGGTAGTCAGGGATAGTTTTTTTGCAAAAATTAAAAAAAAGATCAGAAAACCTGTGTATCATTTTAAGTCTTGGTTTAGCGTTTTTTGAATAGATCAGAAAGCGAAAACCCCTAGAGTGGATAAGCTCTAAGGGTTGTCTAAAACTGGTGTTTGCCCCACCGTTCTGTGAAAGATTATACCATCTTAGGACTTCTTGGCAAATATCAGGATGCGAAAGGTGATATGTCGAGTTAAATACTTCACTCACACCTGAAAAAAGAGATTCAGTTATGCGTTCCAAGAAGCTGTGGATTGATGTTAGATTAAGAAGGTTTATATTGGTAACCACCTTGAACCGATAAAGAAAATCTAGCGCAGAGTTACAGAAGGCTGAGTACGGATCATACCGTAGCAATGAACTCTGACTTGTTTGACTATGATTGAAACAAGCACGGATGATACTGCGATGCGCTTTATACCGATGAGAATCTCTAACTTAGATTAACGTCTAGGTTGGGGATTACTTGCACGAAACTCTCAGCTCCACAGCATTACCCGATAAGTTAAAGATCAAAAGACTCAAGAAAAAAAAAGAGCGTTTAGCTCGACAAAGAGCGAAGCGATGCGTCAGTAGTAAGTCACTCGCTGAAAGCGAAATACTTAGAAACCAATTCACCACAATGTACCAATATTGATATAATCTCATTATTCTATTAAGTTTTTTTTATTATGTCTAAGATTATTTATTATGAATCCATACCAAAAGAACTGGAAAGATTAAACATCACACAAAAAGAGGCAGCTAAGATGTTAGGAATGTCTTTGAGTGGTTTTACTTCTAGAATTCAAGCTGACAAATCTATTACACATTGGATGATCTATGGTTTATCTAACTATTTAGATCCTGCCAAGCCTAGAAAACGGATAAAAAAACATGCCAAAAAAAATTGATCACACCGAAAGAAAAAAATTAATTAAATCTATTAGAGATATTATTGGTACGATTGAAGCTATTGAAGATCATGAAATGAAAAACAATCTTTGCCATCAAATAATAGCTATGTGTGATCAGATGAAGTTTCAGTTAATTATGGATATGCAAAAAGCTGATGAACTATGAAGAAGATGTAATTCAGAAAGCTATCTGTAAGTACCTTGATATGCGTAACGTATGCTATTGGGCAGTACCTAATGGTGGCGCTAGATCAAAAATAGAGGGCGCAAAACTTAAAGCTACAGGAACTAAGAGTGGTGTGCCTGATATAACTGTTGTCTATGATGGATTGTATTGGGGATTAGAAGTTAAAAGACCAGCCAATGCTAAACATCCTAAAGGTTACTTGACTAAATCACAAAAAGATATGCATGAAAAGATTAGAAACGCAGGAGGATCAGTCACAACTGTCTATAGTGTTGCTGATGTTATCTTATGGTTAAACACAGAAGTAATGTATGAGCGCAAATTTCCAACTGAAGAATGAAACAAATACACGAGATATTTCCTACACCTTTGTACGAAACAAAATTAGATTTAGATTTAAAAAAAATGCAAAACTATTGTAAAGAAATACATACACAGAAAAATCATAGAAATAGAAAAGTTAGCAATCAAGGTGGATTTCAAACAGAACTTTCTGTAGATGATAAAAACATTGCAAATTTAATAGAACAAATTGAACAACACGCTAATACATTTGCACAAAACATATTAAATAATCTAAATCAAAAAATAGTGAATATATGGCTGAATGTTAATGGCTATAAAAACTCTAATTTGTCGCATTCACATCCAGGTGCTGATATAAGTGGTTGTTATTATGTTAGATCACCAAATAATTGTGGCAACATTGTGTTCGAACATCCATGTCTAGATGTTATTGCACAATATCAAGCTAAACAATCTATTAACAAACAAACAACTTGGTCAGAATACAATGCACAAAACTGGTTTTTTAAACCAAAAGAAAACACTATGTATTTGTTTCCTTCTTGGTTGAAACATTACGTTGATCCAAATGAAAATGAAACAGGTGAAAATAGAATATCAATAGCATTTAATTTACATCATGAAAATAATTGAAAACGCATTAGCACCTCTCGTATTTGAAGAAATGCAAGAGTACATATTAGGATGTGAAATACCGTGGTATCACCATAATTCTGTGACATATCCTAAAGAAAAACCAGTTTACAATAAAGATCATGATCCAAAAATAATAGAACAGACAAAAAAAATGATTGCAAAAGGGTTAAGTGAACACCAAGTTAACTATAATTATTTTTCGACACACATGGTTTATCATTCAGACCGTATCTACAGCGATGTAGCATTTGCTAAATTACAACCATTGATAGAATTAATTAATGCTAAAGCGTTAATAAGAATAAAGATTAACAGTTATCCACAAACACCTTTTATTGTGCATCACCAAGATCATGTAGATGGTAACTATGAACATAAAGGTGCATTGTTTTATGTGAATACAAACGATGGGTTAACAGTTATGGAAAACAATACAGAAGTGACAAGTGTAGAAAACAAATTAGTGTTGTTTGATTCAAGCAGAATGCATCACAGCACAACAACATCAAACACACATAGAAGAATAACAATTAATATAAATTATTTTTAATGAAACAGAATGCTATAACACGAAGTGCTAGAGGTCAGGCTTGTACGCTTAAACTTGATGATTGCCTAAATGATAACGGAGCTACAACTGTTTTCGCACACAAAGGTGGCGCAGGTATGGGTGAGAAAGCTAAAGATGAAAATGGTCGTGATGTAGGAGCTTATTTATGCAGATACTGCCATGATGTTGTTGACGGTAGAATACAGCACCCTTACTTTAAACCTTATTTTATACAGGAAATGTTTGATCACGCTATAGCAAGAACAGAACGAATTTTAAAAAAGAAGGGTTTGAAATGATTGATGTATTGTTCGGAGATGTCCTATATAGCAACAAACTCAACCTAGACACACAAGACGTAGTAAATAAAATGTGTGAGCCTAGAAAAGCAGATGTCAATAAATGGAAAAACAAACCACCTAGCGATGCTTCATTGTATGTGTTAGAAGAACAAGAACACAAACATTTAAAAAAAATTATTAATTCAGAGATATGTGAGTATGCAAACAACATAATGAAATACGATGCAGAATTTCAGATCACAACCTCTTGGTTTACAGAAGTTGACACTAAAGAACGTGGTGAGTATCACAGACATACAAACAGTTTTTTAAGTGGTGTGCTTTATTTGAACGTAAATGATAGTAGTGGCAACATCACATTTGAAGATTTTCAAGATCAAATAAGTGTGCCATGTACAGAGTACAACAAACTTAACTGTAAAACATACACAGTACAACCTGAAAATAATCTGTTGTTATTGTTTCCTAGTAAGTTATGGCATGTTGTAGGTTACAATGATAGTAACAAAATAAGAAACTCATTAGCTTTTAATGTCATGCCAGTTGGTACAGTTGGGTTACCTTCAGCAGACAGTCACATGAGGATAAAGTTAATATGAACATTGCATTAAGGAGATTATTTATTATGAGTGAGTCATTACAAAGAATATTAAAACGTGATAAGCCTAAAGCAGATATTGTGGAGAACATGACACGCAGTTTTTTTAAACAAAGCGATTCAGAAGAAGCTGTGATAACTATTAAGCCAAACAAAATGACTAGAAGCCAAGCTCAGAATAGATTGTATTGGATGATTATTGAGCAGATACGCAAGGAAACATTCAACAGTAAAGATGCTATACATGATCATTGCAGAGAAGAATATCTGACTAGATCAACTGAGATTGTTTGCAATAAAGAAAGAACTGTCTTAAAATCAACGACAGAACTAAATACTAAAGAAATGGGTGAGTACATAGATGATGTGATTGTCTTTGCTGAAACTGATCTTGGAATTAAGTTACAACTTCCTGATGATTGGAGAGATTTAATTAGCTAGGACATTTATACATTAATA
>Ga0208158_1000113_pt1 | contig 36607 bp, 33 predicted proteins | sample 8_EtaG_FD_184081 | JGI IMG/M metagenome (GOLD analysis project Ga0208158, IMG submission 184081) | Marine viral communities from the Subarctic Pacific Ocean - 8_ETSP_OMZ_AT15162 metaG (SPAdes) (version 2) | ecosystem: Environmental > Aquatic > Marine > Oceanic | place: Pacific Ocean | collected...
CGGCCACAACATTTGGAGCGAAGACCCTGACGGCACGCAGCAACTTGCCAAAGGAAACCTTGTCCCTATGTTGGTTAAGGCTATTCAAGAACAGCAGGTATTGATCGAATCGCTGACGGCAAGAATTGCCGCGTTGGAGAGTTAATCACATGGCAGCAGAATCACGCACCACTGAGCGGAAAGCGCAAGATTACATGGCAATGGGTCACTCAGTTGAGCTAATTGACAAAATCAGGGCTGACTCTGACCCCGGATACAAAAAAGACAGGACGGATGAAGAACTCAAGGACATCGTTACGAGGCACGTAGGTCATCTTGAGAACATGGTCTCCCGTGAGGATTGGGGGTCTGAAGACATGACGGCTTCAAAGGCAGCGATCATTAACGGAAAGGCGTATATAGCATCATGAGCGAAGAAGCACAGCAAACTCCTGCAGTTGTTCAAATTGATGGAACTGACCACAACATAGAGGATCTGAGCACTGACGCTAAGATCCATTTGGAACAGGTCATACTCATTAAGAGACAGATGGATGAGCACAAGCGAGCGGTACTCGCTAACCAGCAGGCGTTAATTAATCTGCAGGTAGCTCTTGGGTATAGAGAGAGTGCCTTACGGGATTCCATCAGTGTTGTAGCGGAACCGGATGAGGCTGTATCTGTCCAATGAGCGAGCTAGACCCTGCAAATAAAGCTCTTGCTGAAATCGAGGCCCACGAACGAGAGTGTCGGCTGAGATACGAAGCGATTGAAGCGAGCCTTAAACGCGGGGAAAAGCGTTTTGACAAGCTCGATAACATGATCTGGGGAATTTACGCAGCCCTTATCGCGGTAGTTATTTTCCCACAGGTCTTAAAACTTGTGACTTAACATGGCTATTAACAGCATCGACCAGACAACCGGGAACCCTCCAGTGATTGCTTGGAGGCGGGTGGCTAATCGTCAGATGCAAGAGTTGGTCATGGCGTCTGATGGCGCTCCTGTTAAGAAGGTAACCGAAGTTTCCGAGACTCAGCTTTATCAGCTACGCGGGAACAGAGTGTCAGTTACCGACATCAGCCGGTCGATGTCTACGATAGACATAAAAGTATGATCGCTGAACTCTCAGCAGCGTTTGCTGCATTAAAAGCAGTCAACGAAGGCATTCAAAGTCTTCGTGATGCTCACGGGCACGGTCGTGATCTTGGCAGCATCTTGGGCAGTTGGTCCGAAGCTGCAATGGCAGCTAAAGAGTGCGAGAAGGTTCAGGCCGCTGGGAAGATGTCTTATCAAGAAGCTCTGCGACTTGAGAGTGTTACCCGTCAAGTAGCCAATTACGACAGAATGCTGCATGACGTGTGCTTGCTGCAGGGCCAAGGAGACTTATACAAGTCGATCAAAAAGAGAATGGCTGAGGCCGAAGAAAATGCGGCAAAAGAAGTTGCGCGAATAAAAGCCCAGCGAAAACGACGGATTAAATTTTGGAGAGAGATTGGGCAAATATTTTCGATCATGCTGGGTATATTTTTAATGGCAATGGTTGCGCTTTGGTTATTTTTTACTTTCTTTTACGGGGCTGAATAGATGCCTAAGAAATTAGAACCCAAATCTCAATACGCTGAGTTTGACTTAGATGGCGATGGCACGGTTACAGATGACGAGATCCGTCGCTCTCAGGATATGCTTGAACTGGAGATGCGGGAGGAAAAGGCTGATACCCAGCGTCGTATGGCGTGGGTAGCCATGTGCTCCATGTGCGGTTTTGCAATCCTGCCCTTGATGCCTTTTGTCCCTGAAGCACGGTTAGCTACGCTCGCAAGCCTGAGTGATATGTTATTTCTTTCTCAAGCGTCTGTGGTGGGCTTGTACTTCGGGGCTACGGCTTACATGGCGCGTAAGTAATGTGGCAGATTTCGGGGGTCTTAGGGGCCGCACTGGTTCTGTGCGTGGTGTCTTTTAAGGTTTATTACGACCGCACTGAGGCCGAAAAAGTCGCGTTACGTGTTGAACTGCAAGCCGCAGTAGATAATCAACAAGTGTTGGAAGGTACGATTAAAGCCCAAAATGACCGTATCGTTCGTGCTATAGAGGCGCAAAAACAGCAGCAGGAGCAGATTCAAGGGCTGGAGCAGAAAAATCGGGAGGCTGCGACAGAAGTGTCCACCTTGCGCCAGAAGTTCGCTCGGCACGACCTCAACAACCTTTCTATACGGAAACCCGGTCTAATTGAGAAAATTGTCAATAAAGCTACGAAAGGGGTTGGCGATGAACTTGCCCAGATCACTGATCCTGCTCGCTAGTCTGCTTCTGCCTTCTTGTGCGCTTTTAGATAGGCCCGAACCTGTCCCGCAAGTTAGACCTGTTGAGATAGTTACGATAGAGAAGCCTGCGCCTGTGTTCCATCCGGTGCTACCAGAACAGATTGTGTTCCTACCCGTAGAATGGAAGATTCTTACTCCCAGTGAGATGGAGCAGTACATTACGGATCTGAAGGCCGGGGAGGCCCCCGTAAATGTATGGTACGGCCTTACAACCAAAGGGTATGAAAACCTGTCTGCCAATATGGCAGATATAAAACGGTACCTACGTCAGATCCTGAACATAGTAGATTATTATCAGGACTTGAATCGGACTGAAGAAGTGCCTGAGGAAGAGTTGGTGGACTAATGGACAAATTGATTGAAATGCTACGTCGCCATGAGGGCGTAGAAGCCCATATTTATTTATGTAGTGAGGGGCATGAAACAATTGGTGTAGGCCGTAACGTGTCTAAGTCCGGTCTTGGGTTATCCGATGACGAAATCGACTACCTGCTTACTAACGATATAGAACGGGTCCGGACGGAGTTGACTGAGGAGTATTTCTGGTTTCCGGCGCTTAACGAGGCTCGACAGCACGCTATGATTGACCTGTCCTTCAACATCGGGCAGACCCGCTTGCGGGGGTTTGTAAAAGCTTTAGCTGCGATGGCAGAGGAGGATTTTGATCGAGCCTCTGAAGAGTTCTACGACAGTAGGTGGGCTACACAGGTAGGGAACAGGGCCAGAGAAATTTGCAAGATGATACGCACGGGTGAATATGCGTAAAGTTGTGTTTCCTCACACGAATGGGGATGCAGTCGAGCCCCTGCACACTATCGAAGTAGTCTGTGGGTACTGCGGATTTGACCTAGATGAGGCGGAACTAGCTGCGGCAACGTGTTCGGATTGTGGGGAACCTTTAGAGCTAAAGCAGAGTGTGTCTATTACTGTAACTACATTGCCCCCTATCTTTGGGCAAACATTATAGGTGTGTCATGCCACTTAAAAAGATGGTCTTCAAGCCGGGGGTTAACCGTGAAGTAAGCCGGTATACCAGTGAGCCCGGTTGGTATGAGTGCGACAAGGTTCGCTTTCGTGGTGGGTACCCTGAAAAAATAGGGGGCTGGCAACGAATATCTACTTCTACTTTCCTAGGGGTATGCAGGTCGCTATCAAGTTGGGTAACGCTTGGTAGCATCCAGTACATAGGGGTGGGCACTCATCTCAAGTTCTACCTTGAGGAAGGGGCAGCGTATAACGATATAACTCCTTTACGTGCTACTACTTCCGCCGGGGATGTTACTTTTGCTGCCACTAACGGGAGCAGTACCCTAACCGTCACAGATTCCTCTCATGGGGCCGTTGAGAACGATTTTGTAGCCTTTACAGGGGCCGCATCGTTAGGTGGGACCATAACTGCGGAAGTCCTTAACCAAGAGTACCAAGTAGCTGAACTTGTAAACGCTAATAGCTACAAGATCACAGCCAAGAACCCTTCAACTGGAGTTGCGGTCGCAGCAAATGCTTCCGACAGTGGAAATGGTGGGGGCTCTATTGTAGGCAAGTACCAGATAACTACGGGGCAAGCCTACGAGGTGCCTGCGGTTGGCTGGGGTGCAGGTACTTGGGGTGGGGGTACGTGGGGTACAGGGTTATCGTCTACTGAGAATATACGTCTCTGGTCCCAAGCGCAGTTCGGGGAAGATCTTGTATTTGGTCCTCGTGATGGCCCTGCGTACTACTGGGATGCTACGAACGGCTTATCTACTCGGGCGGTTGCGCTTACATCGTTATCTGGTGCATCCGATGTTCCTACTACACAACGTCTGGTATTTGTATCTGACGTAAGTAGGTTTGTGTTTTGCATGGGGACTAACGTGTTGGGAAGCGCGACAACAGACCCTATGTTGATACGTTGGTCTGACCAAGAGAGTGTTACGAACTGGACTCCTGCGGCTACTAATCAAGCAGGAGATCTGCGCTTGTCTAAGGGTACAGAGATAGTCAGTGCCCGACAGTCCAGAGAAGAGATACTAGTGTGGACTGATTCCTCTCTGTACTCTCTGCAATATCAAGGCCCTCCTGCTGTATGGGGGGCTAACCTAGTCGGGGATAATGTCTCTATTGCATCCCAAAACGCGGTCGCACACTCTAATGGAGTGTCCCTCTGGATGGGAAAAGACAAGTTCTACATGTATGACGGGCGCACCCAGCCCCTGCCATGTACGGTTCGCCGGTATGTATTTGATGACTTTAATACGCTTCAGTACGACCAAGTATTCGCGGGTACGAATGAGGCTTTCCATGAAGTGTGGTGGTTTTATTGCTCTGACGACAGTACAACTATTGATAGGTATGTCGTCTATAACTACCTAGATAAGACTTGGTACTACGGTACGATGGCTCGCACAGCGTGGATGGATTCCGGCCTGCGGGATAGCCCTTTAGCCGCAACTTATACCTACAACCTCGTAGACCACGAAGTCGGTGCGGACGATAAAGAAACTGGGACTACCACCGCAATAACAGCAAGTATTACCTCTGGGCAGTTCGATATTGATGACGGGCATCGGTTTGCCTTAATCAGCCGTGTTATGCCCGATATGGTGTTTGAAGGGTCCACAGCTACTTCCCCAGCCGCAACTATATCCCTGTTGCCTTTGGCTAACTCCGGGTCCGGTTATAACGATCCAACGTCTGAGAGTGGTAACAGTTCAGGGGCGGTAACTCGCACGGCCACCTCTCCTGTAGAGCAGTACACAGGGCAGATACACACCCGTGTACGAGGACGGCAAATGTCGCTCAAGGTCGAATCTACCGCAGAAGGGGTCAGGTGGCAGTTAGGTTCCCCACGATTTGATATGCGGGTCGATGGGCGACGTTAATGGCGAACGAGATATATAGAGGAGCCCCTCCTGCTTTACCTCAAGCAACGGACATGTATAACCGCCCATACATGGACCAGCTTAACGGAGTGCTTCGGCTATTCTTTACCCGCTTCACTGGTACGTTAGATACCCTGTTGCGGACTGATGGGGGAGGTAAATTCTTATATTCCCCCCACGGTATGTTCTATAGCACAGCCGATCAGTCGGCTGCAGGCATTAATACCGGATACTCAGTAACTTTTAATACCACTGACACGAGCAATGCGGTCAGTGTCGCTAGTAGCAGTCGTATAACCGTCGATAACGATGGGCTGTACGGGTTCGATGTGATGCTGCAGGTAGAGAACAACGACGCTGCTGAACAGACCGTCCTTGTATGGCTTGCGTTAAATGGATCAAACAAAGCGTACACAGCACAGAAATACACTGTAGGTCCGGGGGATTATTCCAGCCTGCATTGTCTGTTCCATGTATCTCTTACAGCAACCCAATATGTAGAGGTCAAGTGGGCTACTAGTGACACAGACGTTAATCTGCATACGGAGAGCGCCTCATCCCCCCATTCCGGTATACCGTCTGCCTCTGTAGCGGTGTCGTATATTAGTAATATATAAGCTCTAGTTGCTCCTAGTATCAAGTCCTCTATACTTACCGCACCCTTATTAGAGGAGCGACTGTTGGACTTTTTAAAGCTTTTTAACGCTGTTGCGTTATCCCAGAAGAGCATACCTTCCGATTATGTACCCGCAACTGCACTCAACGATGTAGTAGATGAAGATACGCTTAACCTAGATAGCTTGGACGTTGCAATGACGTACTTTGTCCTAGCTGAAGCCTATGGCATACCCGAGGATGGTGATGAGGAATTACCTAAAGGTATGACCGTTCAGGACCTTTACGATCACCTGCTGAAGGAGAAAACCGTTGATCCTGAAGACACCTATGAGTCCGTAGAAGAGTTACTGGAGGATTTAGGGTGATCTATATAACGCATTACCGCACCGCAAGTACTACCGAAAAAACCCTTATTGATGACGTTCCGTACCCTCAACACGCCCATATCCTCCCTAAGACCTTCAAACGGGCTAAACGTGGGATGTCCTACCCTCCTCATAAACTTTTAGAGGGACTTCTGGATGAAGATCTCCTTAATTACGTCCGTGACAATCCAGTTAAGGGTAAGACCGGATTCCTGTTTGCCGCAGGTAATCAAGGATGGATGGGCAACAATGGGCGCTACGACAAAGACCCTTCTGCGCAACTGCACTACAAGATAAAGGTACCTTTTATCGTGCTATCTAATATCTATGCAGGGCGCATAGCTGGCATGTTTGGGGTACACGATCACGTATCTACGGATGCTAGTGCCTGTGCGTCCAGCCTGAAAGTCCTCATGGATATGCAGAACCTGATGAATAACTTTGGGTTTGACCGGGTTGTAGTGTTTACCGGAGAAGACAGCGTAAACAATCTTGTCTTAGAGTTTTTTGGGGAGGCGGGAGCCAGCCTGCAGTACAAGGATGAGGAGGACATGCAGCCTTCCGCTTTCGATGAGCGGAACCAAGGGTTTCATATTGGGCAGGGGGCAGCGGTTATGGTTTTTGAGAAAGAACATCCCAACATGGCTGACCCTGCGGCTATGTTCCTCGGGGCGTATAGTTCCGCCGAAGATAACACCAACCCGCTGGGGCAACGGTCTGATGGGAGTGGGTACAGCAAAGCTATAGAAGGTGCCCTCTATATAGCCAATCTGCCCCCAAATTGTGTAAAGTTAGTGAAGACGCATGGCACTGGTACGCCAGTAAACAATGCTGCGGAAAGAACGGCTTTATTGCGATCCCTAGGTCCTGACTTTATAGCGACCTCATACAAGCCCTTGGTAGGGCATACAATGGGAGCAAGCGGCCTGCTGGAAACAGGTTTACTGTTGGACGACATGAAGCGTAACTACGTGCCCAAAATACTTAACCGTACGGCCTACGATCCTGTGTTCCTTTCGGAAAGCGCAGAGGTCCCGGCTGGGCCTTTCCTCAGTCTAGCTGCTGGCATGGGTAATATTTACTCTGCCGCGCTGTTCCTTCCGGCGTCTTAGTATGCAGATAGTGAACAGCAAAGAACGACTTTTGGAGGGGCCTGTGATCCTCGGTATGGCTGCTAGTAACGATAAGCAGACCACGGATCAGTATTCCCCCGACCAGTACCTAGCATTTATTGCCTCTGAGATGACGATACCCGGCACTGATGCAGTGCAGATCGGTAATACGGTCTTTATAGGGCACAAGGGGAAGGGTAAGAACAAGCGCAAGATGGTCGGGCGTGCGTTTAACGTAGATACAGGGCGTAACTTCATTCTGAATGGGTTCAAGTACTTTACTTACCTACAGAAGAGAAAGATCACGCACTATATGACTACGTTTCGTACCCCCGTGTTCCTGAATGCGTTTAAGTTGTTTGACCGTAGGGCGCAGCAGCAAAACTCTGACACCTTATTCAGTATAGGTAAGGTTAAGGGTACGGATGAGTATGTCGTGTATATCCACTTGGGTAAGAAGCCCCTCATGGGACCGTTACTTCGGAATAGATAGATGGCCGCTGTAGAACGCTTCAGTAAGAAAGTATTCGATATAGTCGAAGGTGCGGTTGACTGGGTAGTTGATCGTGTTGAAGACATCGGTGATTTTGTTGTAAACGACATTATAAGGCCGGTGGGGCGGTGGGTAGACGATTTCGCGCATGGGTTCTTTGAGGACCCTTTAGCAGCCACTCTCAGGATAGCCGCAATCGCGACTGGGCAGTTATGGGCTCTCCCTTTGATAGATGGAGTGGAGACCTACCGTGCGGGAGGTTCACTGGGGGATGCTCTGAAGGCCACCGCAATATCCTATGTGTCCGCTAAAGTTGGGGGTGAGGTAGGAGATTTTGTCGGAGAAGCCGTAGGGGACAAAGTTGGTAGCCAGCTTGTTGCCGATATGATTGCTGGTGGAGCAGAGGGAGCTACTAATGCGGTCATATACGGGGAAGATCCTCTTGAAGCCTTTCTTAGAGGGGGGCTCGCACCGGCTATAGATGCAGCGACGGGCGTCATTGCAGACCGACTAGACTGGGAAATAGATATTGTCAACGAAAACGGGGAGGTAACCGGAACTAGACTTCTGCCTAGTGCAGTACAGAATGTAATAGGGACTTCTTTAGCGGCTGCGTTGACTGGTGAGGATGTTAATTCAGACATTATTAACCGTGCTATTAGCCGTAGCCTTATAACTACGCAATTTATACAAGGGGTAGCAGGGCATTTAGGTATCGATTTAGAGGACCCTAGGAAATTAGCCTACATAGCCGCAGCTTCACAACGTGTTGTAGGAAGTATTTTAAGTGGGGAAGGTGGGGAAGCAGCGGGTAGGGCTGCATACAACACTTTCAAAGCCTACACCACAAAGGAGTTCCATGATTTATTAGATGAGACTGATTTTGGAGTTTCTTTCGGAAATATTTTAGATAAATTTTCCGGAGATTACGGAGAAACTGAAGCACTAGCTGCCAGATCAGACGGACTCTATCAGGAATGGAAAGACAAGTACCCTAATTACGAAGAGGACTCCGAAACATTACAGACGCTACGTGACAAGTGGATGCCGCAGATAGAGCGGATACGGGAGCTAACTCGCCTTCATGATGAGGGTGGTGGCGACATGCATCTACAAGGGCTGATAGATGAAATAAACAAACTTACTGCGGAACTTGCTGCAGACATAGATACCGACCTAGATGCGTATCAAGCTGCACTAGAGTCTGTTACCGCTGCAGATGCAGATCCGTTAGTTAAGGAGTATGACCTTGCTCTGGGTGAGTACAAAGATTCTTTGGAAAACCTAAACAACAGTAGCGAAAACCTCGATGAGGCTCTTATAGCGCAGGAAGAAGAAATAGGTACTGCTTTTGCTATTGCGCTAGATCCTAATTTTAACGCAGCAGAATATGCTTATCTAAATAAACTTGGGGAAGCTCTTAGTGAGTCGCAAGTCGCCCAACATTATTTGGAAAATGTACATAATAGCCCTGTTACTAATATAGAAGACTTCCAACGTAGATTGCACAAAAATTGGAACACACTTGTAAACAATGTTTTAAGTGCTACCGATAAAGATGCATTCAAACTTAGAGGGGGAAGTCCTTCTGCACACGCGCAACAGGCTTTAGGAGCACTGTGGGATAAGTTTGTAGCGGAGAATGGGACCGGAACCGATATTCTTGGAGCTATTGCACAGGTAAATAGTTCTTTCTCTGCCGATCAGATTGACCCTTCTGTACAGGAAGACTTCTTAGCGGCTTGGAACGAGATTATCACCGAAGCAGGGGACAATCTTCCTCCCGGTGAATCTGCCAGCATATTTGCAGCCGAGATACAGGATTCAGAAGACGCTCCAGTTGATTGGGCCGGTATCGTTTCGGCTACTCCTATAGATCTACTAAATCTTCCGGTAGGCAGAGGGCCAGATGGAAGTTTAATACAGCTATCGGAATACGAAGAGCGGTACAACGGGATGAATGGTCGAGAGACTGTCATACGTACGATGGTTAGTCCGGGGGTTTTTAAGGAAGAAATAACAACTTTCGATGCTAACGGTGACCCCACAACTTCTACCCGTATCGTAGATTTTTCCGAGAATCTACGGGAATCCCTTAGTCCTGAAGATAGTGCGCTTGTATTTATGGCTGCGGCTTCTCAAGGCGACGGGGAGGAGGTTGCAGAACTCCTAGATATGGATCAGTCCCTCGTTGACCAATTAAGCAACGTCATGGACTACTTCGTAAACAGTGACGAGTGGGAGTTTGAAGCCCGTAGCGAGATTTTCGACGCTACGTTTACGTTGGATAACACCAACGTACAGAACATTATGGCTAATACCTTTAGGGGTATAGGTGGTGTTTTTGAAGCATTCGGCACCACGTACGATTTTATTAGCTCTATTGAGCCTGTAGGTAGTGATAGCTGGCGACTCGGGGAAATTGAAGAGAGCGCGTTCACTCGGTTTGCTCAAGATCTTGCTGCAATAGGGGAAGGTGGACTCACAGAAGAGTACACAGCCGATAAAGAAGCCTTTGACGGACGGGTATCCGCCGCGATAGAGGGGAAGACTTACCGTGATACTTATGAAGCAAACATAGCTGCCGGGTTCACCGTAGAACAAGCTACAGCAGCAGCGATAGCCGCACGGGATGCTATGTCCACAACGGAGCGTTCTCTTGAAGTTATTGAGGGGCTTTTCGGGGCTATAGAAGACCACCCCACAATGTTTCTCGCTGAGTACATAGGTGTAGAACTTTCTCAAGAACTTGTTCCCCTCCTAATTGGCGGGGCCGCAGGGGTAGCAGCTAAGGGCGCTGCTAAAATAGTTGGGCGTAGTGATGAGGTAGCTGAGCTTCTTGCAGGAAATGTATCGCTAAACGCCGCTCTTATGTCCGACGTAGCTGAAAGTTTTGGATCGGCTGCTGGCGGGGCCTACGAACAAGCCCTAGATGTGGCGCTTCGTTCTGGGCTGGGAGAGGAGGAAGCTCGCGCCTATGCGACCAATATTAGTTGGAACGCTGGCCTGCTTCAGGCGACCGCTGTTCTTGCGCTAAACAAGGTTGGGGGAGATGCTTTAGAACAAAACATATTCGGGCGGAATTTGCCAGATGCCCCGGAATACAACCCTTTAACAGGGGATATCGCTGGGGATAGCGTTACTTTGCTTGGGCGTAGCATCGATGCGTTGGTAGACCGGGTAGGGGAAGGAACTTCGATATTCTTTAAGGAAGGTGCTACCGAGTCTGTTGAGGAGGGACTTGTTGCCAATTATGTAAGTGGGCAGTTGGCCTTGTTAGACCCTAATATTGATGTTACAGGCGATGTTTCTGGCGCTGTTGTAATGGCGTTCCTCGCTGGAGGCGGTACAACCGGTTCGATATACGGGTTGTCACAAACCGGTGATCTAGCCTCTAACCTGATTATTGCTACCGACGAAGACGTACGAGACATATTAGACAATTTTGAATCCGCCTATGATGCTTATGTAGCAGACGGAAGCCTTCCAACAGCGTTTACAACACTGTATGACAATGCCGCAGCGGCGTTAAATAGCGCAGGTATAACCGCTACTACATTAATCAATAACATCCTAGGCACTGTTGCCCAAGATGAAATAACGACTACGGCAGATGTAAGAGACGCTATAGCCGACCGGGCTGCTGAAGACGGAGAGTCTGCGTATAGCGCGTTTACTGTTGGGGACATAAACAACCTTGTCAGTGAACCGCCCGAAAATTTAAACGGAGAAATCGATGCCATTATCGATAAAGAAGCCGTAGACGATGAGGTTGACCTAGACGAAGAGGTTGACGAAGAGGTTGACCTAGACGAAGAGGTTGACCTAGACGAAGAGGTTGACCTAGACGAAGAGGGTGACGATGCAATTTCTCTAGGTGGCTCAGGTATTACTGGTGAAGGCTCCATTGATTTGGATCTTGACGTTGCAGATGACGAGGGTACAGGTTTTACCGCCCCCATGACTGGCACCAGTGGTCAAACAGAAGGCCCACCTTTATCTGAAGATGACGAAGAAGAAGACGATGAGGTTGACCTAGACGATGAAGTTGACCTAGACGAAGAGGTTGACGAAGAGGTTGACGAAGAGGTTGACCTAGACGAAGAGGTTGACGAAGAGGTTGACCTAGACGAAGAGGTTGACGATGAAGAAGCCCCCTTCCGCTACATGGGAGCGTCGTATGCACTGGCTGAGCTAGGGAGTAGCTTAGAAGAAGCTAGGGCTGATTTAGTTGCGTCACTCACTGATAACGGTGGGGATCTAGAGGACGCTTTAAGTACTCTGGCTGATAAGTTAGAAGTAAGTCCGGAGGGCCTTACCGGCCTTATAGGTGACTGGGCCTCAAGCGTAGCCGCAGACGTATCTCTCGGTGCAGATCTTGAAACAAGTCTGGCTGAGTTAGGGACTGATATATCCAGTGTTGAGACTCGGTTAACTACGTTAATCAACGCTAACGACGGTGATGTCGATCAAGCTGTAGCTGATCTAGCTGCAGAGCTAGGTACAACCGAGACCAACCTTTCTAACACCATAGGTAATCTGGCTACAAAAGTAGCTACAGATATAGCGGGTCTGACAACAAGTCTGGCTGAGTTAGGGACTGATATATCCAGTGTTGAGACTCGGTTAACTACGCTAATCAACGCTAACGACGGTGATGTCGATAAAGCTGTAGCTGATCTAGCTGCAGAACTAGGTACAACCGAGACCAACCTTACTAATCTTGTAGGTGATTTAGCTACAGACGTAGCTGCAGATATAGCGGGTCTGACAACAAGTCTGGCTGAGTTAGGGACTGATATATCCAGTGTTGAGACTCGGTTAACTACGCTAATCAACGAAAACGACGGTGATGTCGATAAAGCTGTAGCTGATCTAGCTGCAGAACTAGGTACAACCGAGACCAACCTTACTAATCTTGTAGGTGATTTAGCTACAGACGTAGCTGCAGATATAGCAAGCCTTGAAACAAGTCTGGCTGATCTCGGGACTAGCGTAAGTGAGGTTGAGACTGAGCTAACTAAGCTAATACAAGATCAAGGGCTAAGCACCGACGAAGCTATAGCTACACTAGCTGGAGATTTAGATACAACTGCAGACAACCTTACTAATCTTGTAGGTGATTTGGCTACAGACGTAGCTGCAAATATAAAAAACCTAGAAGCAGGTCTGGCTGATCTCGGTACTGATATAGATGGAGTCGAGGCCCGGTTAACTGAGCTAATACAAGATCAAGGGCTAAGCACCGACGAAGCTATAGCTACACTAGCTGGAGATTTAAATACAACTGCAGACACCCTTACTAACATCATAGGTGGTCTGGCTGCAGACGTAGCTGCAGATATAGCAGGTGTTACAAAAGACGTTGCAGACGTTGCGGATGTACTGGGTACGCCGGGGCGGGATGACGACCCTTCTACCCCCAATGTCGATGAGTCTGTTGATCCTACCGGGTTGTTTGCGGACATCGCTGCTAAAGAAGAAGCGGGGATGCAACGTGACGCGGCTATTGAATCCGCCTTATCTGACCTTTCGGTTGACCTAGATATATCTATTGAGGAAGTCCTTGAGAGGATAGACCTCGCTGAGACTACTCTTGGAGAATCTTTAACAGGTACCGAAGCGGCTTTAGCGAGCGATATTGATGCAGTCGCGGATCTAGTAGGTAAGCCCCGACAGGATGTAACCGCAACGGATATTGATTTCGTTGCTGATGTCATAGCGCAGAATAAAGTTCTAACAGAGAACCAGCTTGCGCTGTACGATGTCACCGGGGACGGCCAGATCACTATTGAAGACCAGCAGATGCTGGATGATCTGCTTGCCGGACGCCCAGTTGATGTAGCTACTACATCTCCGTTTGCGGGGCCCACAGGTATTTACGCAGCGATAGATGCTAATACCCAAAGAGAACTTGATGCGCTAACTGAAACTAAAATCGACTTACAGACTGACTTTAACAGGCAGCTTCAGCAGGAACAGAAGGAAAACCTCCTTATGGATGTCTTGTCGGACCCTGCTTCGATGAGGCGAGAAGTGTCTGTTACTACGCCACCCCCAACGAATATTGATTACCTATACGACTTTGGTAGTATTTTTGCCAACCCCCAGCAAGCAGGGCTGTTTGCCAGTCCTTATGGAACTGACCCCCAAGGCAGATCCCTTGCTACTCAATTAGGTGCCACAACAGATCAACTACTAGGGCTAGTTGGCCCCAGAGGTAGAGGTTAGAAACGACTATGATGTTATTTAACGACCCTCAGGCGGATGAAGATAAAAAAGATGATAGAAGTTGGTTCGCTAAGATGTTGGACGGCGGTAAGGCTTTTGCGGATACCGACCTAGGTAGCACACTGCTTGGTGCAGGAATATCTAAGTTACTGGACAACCAAGGTATGTTGGACCCCGATATTCGCCCTGTTGGCTACCGAGGTGGGATACCTAAATATACGGCTGTGCGTCAGGGTGTTCCTATGGGGGGCGGGGCGGGTGTCGCAGGGCTGGCAGGAACTGCAGAGTCGCCAATGGCTGCACCTGTTACCCAAACTTATGCGTACGACCCAAATCGGCGTCCCGGTAGTTCTGGGCAAAGATATTTTTCTGATATTCAGTACGCTAAAGCTCCCGGTATTGCCGCTGCTAATCAACAAGCCATCGCACAAGCGGAAGAGCTACGCAAATTCAACCTTGCAAATCCTGCCAGACAGTCTAGGCCACCCCCCGTGTCTACTATGCGTCATGGGGGTATAGTCGCACTTGCTCAAGGTCGGTATCTCGGTGGAAATTCCGATGGTATGGCCGATGCAGTTCCGGCAACGATTAACAACAATCAACCCGCTGCATTAAGTGATGGGGAGTTTGTTGTACCTGCTGATGTTGTCAGTCACCTTGGTAATGGAAACTCCAATGCTGGGGCAAAAACCCTTGACGAAATGATGGCTCGTGTACGGCAACAACGTACGGGCAGATCCGCCCAAGGTAAACAGATTAACCCGCGTAAAGCGTTACCTGCGTAAAGGTATATTTCTATGGCTACTGGAATTGCAACTGGAACTGGGGTAGACCCGAAACAAACAGCGGGTAGTGGTGTAGGTTTAGGTCCCGATCCTAATGTAGGGCAACACACCGGATCAGAATCTTCCCTGTCTAGTTGGGCGGGGCCGTATGTCACTGACATATTGGGTAGAGGGCAGGCTTTGGGGGATATGCCCTACCAAGCCTATACCGGACCGCTTACGGCTGGCCCTTCGGCGCTACAGCAGCAGGCTGCTACAGGTATTGCAGCTTTAGGGGTCCCCACGGATGCATCAGGTGCTGCCCTACAGCCCTACCAGCCTCAGTCATTTACGGCTGATGGCACTGCACAAACTTTTATGAACCCCTACATCCAGCAGGCTCTGAACCCGCAATTGGATGAGCTTCGGCGGCAGACCGATATTGCGCGTACCGCACAGAACGCCAAGTTAGCCCAAGCTGGAGCCTATGGGGGGTCTCGACAGGCGCTGGCAGACGTAGAGTTGACTAGGGCCATGCTCGACAAGATGGCTGGGGTAACTGGCGAGGGGTACCGGGATGCTTATTCTCGTGCAGCAGAACAGTTCAACTTAGAACAGGACCGCGCCCAAACTGCCCGAGACCGTGCCCTAGAATATGGAATTGGGGTATTGGACGCCCAATCGCAGGCAGGGCGTGAGATGCGGGATATAGAACAGGAAGGTATCGCCGCAGATTACCTGCAGTTTGAGGAAGAACGTGAGTTTCCTTACAAGCAGACACAATACATGCAGTCGCTTCTCCAAGGATTGCCTCTTGCAGCCCAAAGTTTTTCGTATTCTGAGCCTAGTGAACTATCCACACTCCTAGGTGGCGCGGGGGGCATTATGGAGCTACTGAATTGGGGCAGGAAAGATGAGAAGAGTGCTAAAGAAACAGCGGAAGATGCTGTGGGGGAGAAAATAGTAAATACGGTAGGGGGACTGTTTACATGATTAACCAAGGAATTGCTGCAACGGTTGATGACAAGGTAGATGCCTACCGCGCTAACCCAGATGCGCTTGCTCAACGGGCCAAAGGTAGTCAGGACCTTCTCGACTTGCTCGCACTACAGCAGGTAAACAAAGAGAAAGAAGCTGCCAAACGGCAGATTCAACTGAACACGCAGCCTCCCCAAGACACTATTCTGGCACAGCTAGAAGCTGAAGCTGTCGGGCGCACTAAAGAAGACATGGTGAACCAGATTGGCGGCATCATGCGGACGCAGAACCAAGCCCAAGCAAAGAACATGCAGAGAGTGGGTAAGGAAGGTGCTGCAACCCCCCAACAACTTGCCGGTGTCCAACAAGGATTAGGGCAGGTTGCAAGCCGGATAAACCCTAATATAGCCCGTGCCCGTGCAGGGGGGATTGTTGGGTTCAGTAATGGCGGACTGGTACAGGATATACAGGACGCTATCGTAAGAAGGGACAAACAGAAATTAATCGACCTTGGTGGGTACACCCTTGAAATGTTTGGGGACAACCCCGATGCCGCTAGTATAGCTAGAGTGGTTAGGGAAAAAGGTAGGCAAAGCGGCTTCGCTGAGCCTCCAACAAGAACATCTTCAGTGGAAGAACAGCCTCCAGTGGGGGGACAGCCTCCAGTGGGAAGACAGGGTTTTGATCCCGGCTCCATCAACATTCCGAAATTGGATGCGTCTAAAGGGATTCCTTCTGTTCTTGAGGAAGGGGAAACCCTAGAAGGACGTACAAGTAAAGTTTTCGGGCTTGGTGATGAAGGTATAGCAGGTTTTGGCCCCAAGGCGCAGGACCAAGCAGGTCTTGAAGCCGTACAAAAATACAAAACCGACGCTAACTTAGACGAAAACAGAGCGAATTTGCGGAGACTGCAGGCTGAACGTGCCGATCCACAGGCTCGTGATCGTGATCGACTTATCGCAGGTCTACTGGGAGCTTCAGGAAGAGCTTCTACGGCTCTTGCAGGGGCAGGCGCTGCTTCGATGCAGTATAGGCAACGCGCTGCAGATGATGAATACAACGTAGCCACGCAACTGGCGGGTCTTGATCGTCAGACCAGCCAAGATATGGCTACCATAAGTCAAAACGCCAAAAACGGAATGGCACAGAGACAAAAAACATACGCAGAATATCTCGGGACCATAACCGAAGCTGAATACAAACGCGCTGTAGCCGAAATGAGCGATCAGACCCAACGCGATATTGAAAACGCTAGAAATGAAGTAGCTAAAATTGAGCAGGAGATGCTTAACCTACGGGAGGCAGAGACAAGCCGTAGGATGAGTCAGCGGGATAAAATGACGTACCTCGACTCAGCCTTAGAACGAGTCCAGACACTGCGTCAAGCCCTGCAGGCGAACATACTTGAGGAGTTTAAGGCACAACGGGAGCCCTATATTGGCCGATTGTCGCAGCTTGTGAATGCATCCACCGAGGAGGATATAGCTGAACGCGAGCAGTTAAACAAAGAAATCGCAAAGTTAGATGAAACGGCCCGAACACAGATGATGACGGCAGATGAAGTAGCAGATCTGATAAAGCAAGAACAAGCAATTGTAGCCGAGATGGAGCGTACAGTAGGGAACAGCCAAAGTTTTGGGCCTGTTGAGGTCGTAAACCCTTGACCACCTATACAGTCCAAGGTCTGGATGGGACCCGTTACAAAATAAACGGGCCTCCGGGGGCTACTGAAGAGCAAGTAGTCGCAGCTATACGCGCAAGTCTGGCTGAGCAGGAACTGGCTAGGCAGGAAGAAGAAAGGCAGCGTGCCCCTGTTGAGGACGAACGCCCAGCACGTCGCGCTCTTGTTGAAGCCGAACGCCCCGCACGTCGCGCTCCCGTTGAAGATTCTACTTGGTACGAAAACCTCGCTGCGGGTGCAGGGGCTGGTGCTGTTGGTACGTTTGAATCGGCTGCGCTTGGTACGGCTGCGCTGCTTGAGGAGGAGGAAGAACTAGCAGCCAGAGAAAAGATTCAGGGTATAGCCTCGCAGTTCACACCTGAGTTTGGTGATCCTGATAGCTTCGCGTACACCGCAGGTACGGGTATAGGTTCCCTAGCGGCGTTCTTCTCGCCCCTTGCGCTTCCCTTTGTAGTTCCGGGGGGCGGTCTTGCAACCGCTGTCGCTGGGGGAGTAGGTCTGGCGGGAGCAACCGCACTCGGAGTAGCAGGTGGAGCCGGTGAGGCCAGCGAGCGTGCCCGTGCCGCAGATGCCACTGAAGACGAACGTAATACGGCAACACTACTTGGTGCCGGTGTCGGTCTATCTGAAATACTTCCGTGGATGAAAGTTCTGGGCCGGGTACCGGGAGTAAGAAATCTTCTTAGTAAGACTGATATTGCAAAGACTAATGACCTAGCTAAACAGCCTTCGGGTCTTCTGGCTACGCCTATACGTATCGCAGGGAAACTAGTCAAGAGAGGTGGAGCAGAAGGTGCCCAAGAAGTTTTTGCGGAGGTCGCGCAGGACGCCATAGAGAAATATGGGTATAACCCGGACCATCAGTTCTTTGATGGTGCAGGATTGGAAGAACTGAAGAAATCCGCTCAAGCGGGTGGCGTAGCAGGCGCAGTTGCACAAGCTGCAATTATGGCGTTTGGAGGTAGAAGGCGTACGGCTACCCCATCTGCTTCTGACGAGGTTACCGAAGGGACCGGTACCTTAGCTACTCGGGGCGAACTGTTTGATGAAACAGTTGAGGACGACATTGGTAGCCTTGTAGCTGCTTATGATGAGACTACAGGTCCTCCTGAAGCTATTCCCGAACAGAGGGAATTAGATTTCGGTTTAGACCCGGAACCGGTAGACAGACCGGAAGCCCCTAGTAGAGGGCCTACTCCCGCATTGGATGTTAGGGAACCTGCGACAGAAGAGGGTACTGCCGAATCCCAAGTTGCGGAAACGTCTCCGCGTAGGGTGCTGAGTGTAGCGCAGGAAGAACTTCGTGCACTTGAAGATATAGCAGCAGAAACAGACCCCGAAATCAGGGGTGCCGCGCTGGATGCTAAACGTATTAGCAAGGAAGACCCCGCAGCACTACCCGAGCGCATTGCTGCTGTACGTAGCACCATAGACGAAGCCACCAGAGCACTGCCTCCAGAGCAGACCGATCTGTTCTCTACACAGGGGGAATTAAACTTAGGTCCGTTGGAGACCCGCGAGTTAGACGACGCCACTATCGAGGAACTGAGTGCTGTAAGTGACGCTGATCTGGAAGGGGATAGATTTCTAACAGAACAAGCGCAACCCGAACAACCCCGGCCAGCACCTGAAGTAGTTGACGCTAAGTTCTTAGATGACCTTGGAATCCCCAAGAAAGGGAAGGCTGCTGAAGCCCTACGTAAGGACGTAGAAGGTAAACCCCTTAGCGCTCCTGAGGTGCGGGAGAACCTTACGCAGTTTGCTAATAACAGGCGCGTTGGGGCAGCTACCAGAGCGAACATCATCCGCAATATAGAGGGCACACCGGAAGGTCAGACAGACCTTTTCATGCCCCCGCCACCTACCCCTGCGGTAGCTCCAACCCCTGCGGTAGCTTCAACTCCTGAGGTAACCACTACTCCTGAGGTAGCTCCAACCCCTGCGGTACCCGTTACTCCTGAGGTAGCCACTACTCCTGAGGTAACCACTACTCCTGAGGTAACTCCTTCCCCTACAGGAAAGAAACGAAGAAATCAAGGGACTCAAGTACGTGGTTCCGATCCTTCTGTAACTCCTAGGAGAATACAGACTAAGAGAAGGATGCCCCCGGAAACGCCGCCCAGCAAAGTAAAGCAGCCTACGGAAGAGGTAGCCAAGAAAAAGGCTAAAGACGACGCAGCCGAGAAAAAAGCCGCAGCCGAGAGAGAAGCCGAGGAGAAAGCCAAGAGAAAGGCCGAGAGAGAAGCCGCAGCAGCTAAGAGAAAAGCCGCAGCCGAGAGAAAAGCCAAGAAAAAAGCTGAAGAAGACCTAACGCTCCCTAAGTATAGGGACCTCTATAAGACTTTAGGTGAGTATTTTGCTACACGATTCAAGGGGGTACGCAAGGAATACGCTACGAAGGAAGATATAGCCAAAGTAAAAGCTATAACGACAAGGCCGACGACGGCAGGTAAGGGAGCCCTAGCGTTAGCTAATACTAAGGCTGTCACCGTGCTCAATTCTCTCGATGGGTACTTTGGTAAGACCCCCCGAGTTAGTGATGCTGTTTCATTGGCTATATACGACGTAGTTACCAAACAACCGCAGTACAGACCGCCTACCGCCGACGTGGCCCCGGAAGAGAAAAATGCCATAGAGGCAGAAGCTGAATTTTTCAAGCATATGAGTGCTAAATCCGGAGCGCGTGTACTTGCTTGGGTCGAAGCTAATCTGTCCCCACAGTTCAATACGTGGGTGCGGGAGCAGCGGGAAGCAGTAGAGCTAGATATAGCGAGGCGCGTTGCTGAAACAGAAGCTGTAGATGCGACTCTTGAATCCGCGAAAAAACGGAACAAAGCCATTGCTCGCAAGAACAGAGCCGAGGCAAGGCAGAATAGGACAGAGGCAGAGCAAAGGGAGAGAGACGCTAAAGCCGAGTTCCTTAGACAACAACGTAGCGGGAAAGAGCCGGGGCCAAGTACAGCATATCTCGATTCAACCGCGGAGGAGAACCTAGAGACGTTAGATCTTTCTGATCCGGATCGTCAGAATCGGGCACGGAGCCCAGTAGATGATTACTATGGTTTTGATTTACCGAGCAACGCTCTCGGTGCCTTGAATATCCCCCTTCACCCAGCAGTTGTGTCTGCCTTGAGCCGAGGAAACCTCCGTACTGCGTTACTCACGCTTGCGGATATGGCTCCGAACACCCGTGTGCAGAATGTGGCGCAGAAGCTGGTTAAGGTTGTAGGCACGACCAAGGTTGAAATTGTACCCAACCTCAAGAATACAGCGGGTAAACGTTTAGCAGGGGTGTTCGATCCCACCACTAACACAATACGTCTCTCAAAAGCCGATGGATTAAACGCCCATGTACTACTCCATGAGATGGTGCACGCAGCCACGGCAGAGACGATAGCCAATAAGAAACACCCGTTAACCCGGAAGCTGCAGAAGCTCTACGACAGCGTTAAGAACAAACTTCCTGATGCCTATGGTATGACCGGGCTGGAAGAGTTCGTAGCTGAAGCGTTAGGTAATCCCAGTTTCCAGTCCGATCTTGCCTTAGTCTATCCTGATGGCAGTGCAGTAAGCGCACTGAAGCGATTCTTCAACACCGTGGGGAATTATGTACGCAAGCTGGTAGGTATGCGTCCTAAGCCTGTACTTAATCGTTCAGCAATGGCTGAGGCTGACAGGCTTATTGAGGGGATCTTATACCCTGCTCCGGAGAGTCGTTCCGGGGCGGAACTTGCGATGGACCCCAGAGGGGTTCTGGACGTAATAACCAGTGGCAAGGTAACCCCTCCGAAGCTACCCGAAAAGGATAGGTTCAACTGGTTACGTCGCGGTGCTGTAGGGGCTAAGGATATAGTACGTAAGTTACCTGCAATAGGTACATTTGGGCTGTTTAGTTTCCACTCTATCCGTGACTTCGCCGGGAAACTTAGTCCCGAGCTAGGGGCTAAAGCGGAGGCCCTAGAGAAGCTAATAAACGCTCAACGACGTAAGACGGAACTTTCCGATGAGCGTGTGGGTAAGGTCGCTAAGCACCTAGTAGAGTGGGTGAAGACTGCGACAACGGAACAGTATGTAGCCTTACGTGATGTTATCTACAGCCAGACTCATGGGGCAACCATATGGCAGGTAGATCCGACTTTATCCAGAAGCGCAGCGAAGAATAAATACGACGCTGAGAAGTTCGCCATATGGGAAGCCCAGCGTACTGATTGGGAACGCTTGGGGGATGATGGGCAGCGTACGTATAAACGTATGCGTAACGAGTACAAAAGACTGTACTCCGATCTCATCGCTACTATAAATGGACGGCTTGATGCGCTTAAAGATGGGGTAGACCCCAAGGACAAAGCTGCCAAAGCCGAACGGGCTCAGACTATAAAGCAGGTAAAGGACCGGCTAAACAAAGCCTTGACGGCATCGGGGGGGTTGGACGTGTACTTCCCGCTCCTGCGTTCCGGAGAGCATATCGTTACCTACGAATTAGTACCTGAAGCTGTAGTAGAAGGCGGGGACTCGTTTGTAATAGAACGCTTTGAATCAGCCGGTGACGCAGATGCTCATGGAAGAGCACTGAAGAATGACCCACGAGTCCGTAAGGTAAAAGTAACTACAGATGAGGAGTATTACGGTCCTGCAGGGCATAAGAAATATTCTAGGGATGCTCCCGATGGCGCACTCGTTAATGATGTGCTGCAGCTACTTGATAAAGGTAAAGTCCCGTCTGAAGTTAAAGATAGCGTCGTACAACTTTTTGTCGATGCACTTCCTGAGACAGCACTAGCTAAATCTTTACAGAAACGTAAAGGGACCTTAGGTTACATACCTGACGCAATCGAGGCGTTCGATAAAAAAGCGTTCTCCCTAGGACGCCAGATCGTTCGTATGCAGGAGACGGCGAAACTTAAAACCCTTGAAACCGAGATAAGAGAGACAGCCGCAGCCGTATCTACCACTAGTAGTTTTTATTTACTACCACTGACCCCGACCAAAGTTGCCGACGAGCTTATAAAGCGTTCTGAGTTTGCAAGGACAGGTGGGAAGAACAAGATCCTAGACGCCATAGCAAAACGGGCCAATCAGGTGGCTTTCCTAATCACTATCGGGTTTAACCCGTCTTCGGCTTTGGTAAACGCTAGTCAGGTACCTCTGGTTGGGCTACCTATGCTTGGAGGCAAGTACGGGTACGCAGAAGCGACTGCTGCTATAGCTAACGCCACCAGACTTGTGTTCACTGCTCAGAAAGGCGCTCCTGATGCACTTAGACGCCGCCTTAGCATTGCCCACGGAGTAGATGCGTTCTACGTAAAAGATGATAGCGGCAGGCTAAAACTAAGGACTGATTTAGATCTTAGTCCGGAACAGACAAGAGAATTACGAGAGATACAGCCTCTGGTACAGGGTGCGCTCGATCAAGGCATGTTGACTAAATCGTTCCTCCTTGACGTGCTAGGACTACATGAGGGGCAACGTCCTACCCGTAAGAAATCCGCTGGGGGTATGCTCGACAAGATGGTCGAGATGTCCGCTGTAGCTTTTAACCAAGTAGAGCGGTTTAACCGGCAGACTATGCTGGTCGCTTCGTATTCACTCGCTAAAAAAGATATAGCAGCTAAAAATCCTAAACTGTCCGCTAGGCAGGTGTCTGCCCTCGCAGTAGAACAAGCCATAAAGGACACCACTGAATATAACGGTGGTGCTTTCCTAGAGACTGCCCCCCGAATATCTCAGGAACACCTTGGGCGAGTAGCGTTCATGTACAAGACCTACGGTCTGAATATGTACTACATGATGCTCAAGACGGCGAGTGCTATGTTCAGAGGAGACCCTGCAGCGGCAAAACAAATGGCGGGTCTGTTCGGTACCAGTGCCTTCTTTGGTGGTATAGCCGGGGTGCCTCTATACGGGTTGGTTAGAAGTATGGCTGACCTGTTCTTCCTTGATGATGAGGAAGAAGACTTCGACAATTTTATGGCCCGTCTCTTACCCGATGTGGTTCGGACCGGACCTGTCAATGCTGCGCTAGGTGTAGATGTAGGGTCTCGTACGAAACTATCTGATCTGGTAATTGCAGAATCGAGGTTCGTCCCCAGAGGAGAAAGTCCTGACGATGCAGTAGAGAGAATGTGGTTTGAGACATTGGGTGTTGCCGGTAGCGTAACCAAACGGGCATTGCGTTCTGCAGAACTCTTCGGGGAAGAAGGGATTGCCTCTTCCCGAGCTTGGGAACAAGCGTTGCCTACAGGTGTCGCCAATCTGCTGAAGGCAAACCGACTAACGGTTGAAGACGGCTACCGGACCCGAAATAGAGATCTTATCTATGAGACATCTCTAGGCGAAAATTTTGCCCAGTCTATGGGGTTCAGTCCAACAGGTTATGTTGAGGTCCAACGCAGGACATCTCTTGCTGCGAAGATAGATGGAGCACTTACAGATAAGATGAACCGTCTCCGAAAACGTTACCGCATTGCGTTAAGTATGGGAGATATGGAAGCCCTAGATGAAGCCATGAAGGACATCAGGGATTGGAACGCCACGGAAGCGCAGAAGGATGCGAAGCTACTCATAACCATGAAGTCATTACGTAGAAGTGTAGATAGTGCAAACCGACTACGTAAAACCATGGACGGTGGGTACACGCCTCGATTCCCAAGGTACATAGAGCAGGCTACAAATTAAAAAACCCCCCTGTACCTAGTGGTAGAGGGGGGTAAATGGTTGGAGATAGACATGCTTTAACTGGCCGTCCGGTATTAATATATCACAATGTACGCCAGACTCTAATACCCAGTTGCTCCCCTTCTATTCTCGGTTCACACCTGACCGACCACCCTTTGTCTGAAATTACTTTCTTAACCTGTACTTCCGCTAGGTGAGTGTTGATGCACGGTACAAATACCGACGTGCCTATACTCATCCCATCCCAGTTAACAATGATCTGAACCCCATCAGGATGCAGGTCGAACGTTCGGAGTATTGGCGTTAGCATCTATAGACTCTACGTCGAACTTCATAATTATTACGTCAGACGACGGTAGCTGCATATTGGTCCCTTTAGTCAGTCGGACCTTCCCCCGTTTACCTTCGCAGTGTTTTATGACCTCGTTTATAAGGTGCGCGTAGTTAACTTGCAGAGAACCACACCATTCCTTGAGGGGTTTAGGCTTAACGTAGAACAGCTTAGTGTCAGTCTCGTATCGAGCAATGAGCTTCCCTCGTGCAATCTGCTCCGGTATCACTAGCTCATCCAATCCGTTGCCATGAACGGAGCGGTTATCCAGCGTGCTTTTGATCTGCAGAATGTAGCTTATATTTTCAGTGAAGAAATCATTCATAACGTCCAGCACTGATCTGCTCATACCCTGAATGTTGCTTTTATTCTGGGGGATCAAGTCAGACATGACCCATGAAAATACTCGCTTGGGATCAAAATTAATTAGTCCAGCCTTCTTCGCGATAATCAGCCCGGTCATACATGCTGTAATAGCAGAGGACCAGAACCGATTTTCTGCTGTTAGCCCTCCGTGGTTATCCACACGCTGCTGTACAGTCGTAAGTAGTTGGCGATACGCATCTAAATTTTGCATCAGGTGTTGTAGGTATATCGGACCCACTAGGCCATAGTTATCGTATAGCCCCCGCTCAAACTTATCCGTTATATTTTTATCCTTCACCTCGTCAAAGATCCGGTTCACTTTGCATTCCAACACCCGTTGGGCCTCGGCTTTCGCTGCGAGTTTATCTAACGAGATATTTTCTATGATGCTGTTGTTACCGGTAAACACCGCCAGTGTTTGCCACGGTGCCCCCGTGTACCGTTCAACATTTGAATTAGGCGACATCCGCCCCCGTTGCTTACCCCCGCTGAACTGATACACCATGTCGGAGGCTTCCTTCGGGCTCATGTTAGTTATCTCATCAACAGCTACAGGTATATTGTGGTACACCTCGGCTCGATTCATTTTGTAACTTAACGTGTCATCCTTCGTGAGCATAAGCTGCTCCGGATGGCCCCACACTCCGTTGATCGCCAACAGCATCGCTGTCTTACCTGTACCACTGTCATCGTTATGGAAATGAATAGCGGCACACTTCACGTTCATTAGTTCCATCAACGGACTGCCGAAACTAATACCCATAGCGAACTGCTGTAAGAGAAACCTATCGTCGTCCCATAGTTTTATGTTCTTTTTCCAATCCTCCAAAGTACCTTTTGGTTCAAACATCGGGAACAGCCCCATCGTCTGTACGGACGGCGGGTTAAACTCTATGCTATCGCGCATTACTTTCTGGCTACCCAGTACAAATGCACTGAGCGAATCGTCGGTCCACCCTAGTTGTTTATAGGCTTCCTCTGCGACACCTGTGGCTTGTAGTTCGTTTATCCAGTTAGTTGTGTAGGCCATAAGATCGTCTATCCGAAGTACCGCTACCCCCTGACTAGCAAGGGCTCGCCTCAATTCTTCCCTAGATGTGACTGCGCTGATTGGTAGTGTGAACTCCCGTACGCCATCTTGGGGGAGATGTAGCCGCAGCACCACTGACTCCCCGACTTCTGCATCCAATACACGCTTAACAACGTACAAATCATTATGATAAATCTGCCGTTCCTGTATTTCCCCGTCGTCATCCCGCTGCCGTATGTAGATACCTCCGTTGGCACCTCGCACGTACGGGGCCGGGTATTTCGGGATAGCGTACTCGTCCTCCACCGGTCCAGACTCGGTATATAGTCCGGTCTCCTCATCGACTTCGGCGGTACGTACGTTACGCCCAAGTGCTATAGGGGATTTTATCTTGCCCCAGTGAGGGCAATCCCCGCATACACCTTCGTTAAACTCATCGAATTTAGCGCATGTATACGGGCCTTTAATAAGGCTGACCTTGTAGGTGGTCTCTTCGGGGGAATACTCTGGATGGTTTCTGGAGATTATTTGAGACGCTTCAACGGAATCTTCGCAGAACTTTGCGATTGATAACCCCGCTCTCCACAGCGGCTCAACCATAGTCTCCTGATCTTTTATTATGCTACGTAGTTGAGCGCACCCCTTACCGTCTTTTATCTTCAGTAAAATATCTCTGAAGCTATACTTGAAGTTGCCTATGAGGTTATCCATAAGCGCACTTCGTTCTTCCCTCGCGGCAGGAACTGGTATCAGGTCCCGCCCAAGCAATTCAGAGAATGTATCGAAGTCTACTGGCTCACTGAGGTCTCCCCCGGCCAACAGTCCTACAGGCACCCCTGTAGTTTTTTTATAGTTGTGTGTGTCAGGCACTCGGAGTATGCGCGCACCGTCTGATGTAACGGCTGGGTCAGCGCCGAACTTATTATCTGCACATAGTCGTTTCAGATGGTCCGCAACAGGGAACCAGTCGTCATACGGGATAGCTTCTGTAAATGCCCAATAGACATGCACCCCGTACCCACTACTGAGTATGAATGGTCGGGGTAACTTAAACCGTGTACAGAACTTACGTAGGGCTCTTACTGCTTCGCCCTTGGAAGAGAAATCTTTACCGGGACCGCAGTCCAGATCGAGAAATAGCGATTGAAGTTGGGCTATGTTGTCTACCCGTCTTGATCCGGGTTCCCTAAACGTGGCTAGGGCGAAATAAACATCGTACCCCTGTTCATCAAATCGCTCGGCCTCTTCTATTAAATCTTCAATAGACTCATAGAACTTTTGGACAGGCTGCTGCTCTGTCCGTTTTGATGCAAACAGGCAATAGTGACCTGAATCACTAAGGACCGTCTGTAGAAATGTTATTGTGTGCACAAACCTGCTGTCCCCCGTGCTGCAATACGGTGAGTTTGTGCAGTAGTTGTTACGATTGGTGTCTTACCTACCGCACCGGGAGAGACGCGGTGGCGCACGACACACTTCATCGTAACTATTTCAAAGAGAGTGGTAGGGCGAATGACCTCCTACCAAAGACTGACGCTACTGCTCGCCTTTCCCAACTTGTGCGCCCTAGGTATAGAACGACCTCACGGGGGTTCAGTCGTCCCAATCGTCAATTATTGCAGCAAGATCTTCCTTCTCTTCCGCAGGCTTACTGGACTTAGCCTTCTTACGGACTACAGGTTCTTCAACCTTCTCCTCTTCGGCTTCCTCCTCTTCAGCCTCTTCTCCGAATATATCATCAGAGCCTTCAGCCACCTCTTCTACCGGTTTAGCTGTAAAAGGATTATCACTAGCAGTGAAACCCTCGACTTTACTAAACGGATTACGTTCCATCTCTGGGGCTAAATCAATAACCTGTATTGCGCGTAGCCGAAGGCTAACCCCATGCCCCATAGTCCCTGAGTATGGGACCAACTCACAGTGTATGTTCACGGTGCTGCCCGTTGTGAGTCTAAACCCATCAGGCAGTCTGTTGGTTTGAGCATCGTACCCCTGCGGTTTAGCCGTAGGATTACCTGAGTACGCCGCCTTTAGCTTGGCTCTCCCGATGAACTTACCGTCATCGTTCTTCTGCCATGTAGGCTTACTGAGGGCAGGCCAGCCTTTCTGCTTACGCTCGCCGTACGCGCTTTTCATAGCGGTAAACAGGGCCTTAGCGGTTGCCTGTGGCATGAGAAAATCCAGCGAGTACTCCGCGTTATCATCCGTTGCAGAACACGGTACGGATGAATTCTTACCAGTGTCGAACCGGTATGGCTGATCGAGTTTAGGGTAACGCGCTTCAACATTCTCGATCATAAATGTTGAGTTTTTTACTTCCGCCATGTGTCTAATCTCCGTTGGCATAGCCCCCTTCGACAACCGAGAACGGCATAGAAGAGGGTTGGGGTACTACAGTTTCAAACTGTAATAGTTTTTTAGTGTCCGGATCGTTCTTCAGATCCCGAACGTTATTGAACTCATCCTGCTCCAGTGGGCGCACCGCCCTGAAAAATAACTTAGGAGTGTGGCTACTTCGGTCAAACGACATCTGAGTCACTACACTAATCGCAGACACGTTCCTTGCTGCTAGGAATTTAGCGTACGCCTGTAACGGCATACCCGAACTGTCTGACCCAAACACGCTCGTCGCGGATAGTTGTAGGGCATAGACATCCTGATACTCATCCATGCTCACGACTATGCGCTGACTGTACCTACAGGCACGACCCCCATTGCTCCCAGACCCACGTATATCTTTAGGGCAATCTATACAACGCACCGCTTCCCGTTGGGCTTCCGGTACATTGGGGGATGGGCGTGCCGTATCGTCTGACCAGCATGTAGGCGCTTTCGGTGCAGACGGGTCGAACTCTCCAGCATAGTACTGCCGACTGACCGGTGCTGCATCTACGATAACGACATCTAACTCCGGATCATCGAATACATGGGTTTCGTGCCCACTATCAATTATCCGGAATTGATTGTCCCGTAGGCTCAACCGTTTCATTAGATGTCGTCGTCTATATTAATATCAGTAGCTACGTCACCGGTGATAGATTCCTCGCTGTCTTCCAACAGGGTCTTTTCTATCTTCGCTATGTCGAATCTGTAGGTGTTCCCCACCTTCAGATAAGTGCTCCTCGGGATACTCTTATTGCGTATCCATGTGCGGATAGTCGAGACACTAACGTTGAAGTGGTCAGCCACAGCATCAATCTGGGCAAATCTACTAGAGGTCATATCTTTTATTTCCTACGTACACTGACAGAGTATTCTGTGCTGGCGTTCAGCCCTTGTGGGACTAGCTCCTCATTTTCGGTGAGCCACTCCTTAATGTTGCCTTGGTGTACCCGCTTCTCCAGTAACTCAGGGCACCCGTGTTCCAGAATGAACTCATGGAACTTCTCCCAATCGCTCGTCCAAAATTTAGTTTTCGTGGTACGGTAAAACGATCCGGATTCAGTTTTAACGCTCGTTACGTTGTTGGCGTTACAGTGTTCCAACAGGGCGTCCTTGATCTTGTCCTGCTGGTCAATCAACCCTGCGTCTTTCTCCGTAAACGCACGTTTGAGTTTTTCACGCTCGTCACGTATACGGATAAACACTCTCGTTAGTGTATCAACATCGCAGTCTGACATCCTGCCCAACCGTTCTAATTCGTTGTAGGGCAGAGACTATACTAGCGTGCTCTACGCTAGTCAAGCAGATCTTTGTATAGATCGATGATTTTTGAGTGTACGTCGATTCTATTATCAAGCAGTGCGTAGACACGCGACTCTACAGGGGACCCCTGTAGTTTAACTACCGTGCATTTATGATCCTGCCCCGCCCGGTGCACACGGGCATTGGCTTGGGCATATGTCTCAAGGGATGCGGTCGGACCCCACCACACAATCGTGTTCGCTGCTGTCAGGGTAACACCGTGCGCTGCAGCTTGCGGTTGTATCAGTAAGACGCGAGGCTCTTCACTAGTCTGGAACCTGTTAAATATATCGGTTCTCCTCCGAGCGTTAACGGCCCCATTGATTACCTCTGTAGGTACCCCATCCGCAGTCAGCTTCTCATGCAGTAAAGATATTGCATGTCTGAACGGTATAAACACGAGTACCTTTTTACTGCTCTCTTCGATCACTTCCATCAACACCTTGTAGCGATGCTTGATGTCGAACTCCAGTACCTCTCCGGTGTCGGTGTAAATAGCCCCGGCGCTTATCTGAAGGAGCTTATTCATATTCACGGCGGCGTTGGCTGCTGTAACGTCCTCTCCCGCTGCTTGTAATATAAATTTATCTTTCAGTTGTTTATAATACGTAGACTGCTGCCGCGTTAGTTCAACCTTCCGGTTCACGTACACCATGTCAGGTAGGTCAAGGCACTCCTCTTTCGTGAACCGTATCGCTGGCTGCAGAGCATCGAATACTGTCTCTGTCGCGGTATCTTTAGGTATCCATTTGAACTGCGTAACTTTCACCATCACCTGATCGCGGAATGACCCAAAAAATCTAGGGACACCCTTTGGGTTCACCATCTTGGCGAGCCCATATGCATCAACAGGGGACTGAGCCGCAGGTGTACCTGTCATCATCCACACCCATACGTCTGGGCCAACGAGCTTGTTAAGGGTCTTCCAGCGTTTGGTCTGTGCATTTTTATAGTGGGTAGCTTCGTCCACGATAACCAGATCGAATCCACCTGCTATGAGGTCATCCAGCACCGTCTCTACGCCATCATAGTTAATGATTACGAACTCGGAGCCTTGCGCTATGATTTCTTTACGCTTGTTACGTGACCCGTGCGCTACGTCCACCGTGCGGTGCATAGCGAAGGTGAACAGGTCAGCTCGCCATGCACTGTCCATAATCGAGAGTGGGCATACCACCAGCACTCGACTAATAACACCCTTATTAAGCAGGTAGTCTGCGGCCCAGATTGCACTGGCTGTTTTCCCGGTGCCCTGCTCGTTAAAGCAGAACGCCTTTTGGTGCAACGTAAGGAAAGACGACGTAGTTTTCTGGTGGCTATACGGTGTGACGTTGCCCGACCACTTGTACTGCCCGAGAATGGGGGATGGTACATTTATATCTAGGTTCTTTAGGACACGAGTCTCATCGACGCCCCAGTTTACGACGACCTTATCACCGACTTTCTTACTCTTCGGGATAACCTCCGTTACTCTGTCAGGGTTCCGTAGCTTCAACAGCACCGCTGCGTTCTTAAATATTTCCATTATCTACGGCGACGTTTCGGCGGTTTACTGAGTGACCCGCCATGTGCACGGTTTGCACTGCGGCTTGCAATACGCACCCCATCGGCGTTAGATCCGCCCCGACTTAACGGCTTGTTATGGGATACGTCTTTGCCCTCACGGCGATCCGCTTTCCCATTTTTGTTAGCGTCCTTACCGTTTTTATCTATCTTGCGACGTGCACGTTGACGTTCCATCCGATCAGAATGTTCGCCCCGTGCCTTCTGTTGCTGGTATTCTTTTTTGTAGTCTCGCCTACGCATTGTTAGTTCCTTCCGTTATGAGGGCATACAACCACCTGACAGTGATTCCTGCATAGCCCACTAGGTATAGGGTTCCAGACATCGTTGTCTGCCGCCGCTTGCATCGTCTGATAGCGAGTCAGCCATTTATCCCATAGACTGTCTGCATCAAATGAGAAATATTTTTCGCGTATGAACTCATCGCTCACTACGAACAAGAGTCCCGCGTTAATCTTTTTGACAGTAGGGAAATGTTTAAACGTAGCCATCGCCATAAGCTCTAACTGTCCTACGTCCGCGTATCGTGCGCTCTTCCCCGTCTTGTAGTCGATCACCCATGCCCTGTCGTCAGCCACGATCAACAGGTCTACGACGCCACGGAACCAAACATTTTTATCGAAGAAACCACAGGGCTCCAGATCTTCGGTGAGCCCCATTTTTAGTTCGCAATGTTTCTCCCCATACCTGTCCCGCAACGACTTCAAAACTGGTATCGCAAACGAGAACTTCTCGGGTATAGGCGTACCGTCCCGTATAAATTTTTCAGCCGCTGTGTGGAACAGATTGCCGTAACGGATGGCCTCTGTTTCAGTGAATGGGTACTCCCGTAGTATTTTTTCATGGTAGAACTGCTTAGGGCAGGTCTCAAAGCTCTTGGCTTTTGAGTACGACCACGGTGCAATCTTATGCGTTGTCTGCGGCTTCACCATATGATTTTCCGATTCCCGATTCGCATGTGATGGGCAGTCCAAGTGCCCATGCCGGGGAACGATTCATAGCGGTCTCGATGTAGCTCGTTGCGACATCAATCTCATCTTCCGGCACGCAGCACACGATAGAGTCGTGCACTGTAAGCACGACTTTGTACCGTTTCGCCACTTCCAACATCTGCTCACCGATTATGCAACGCGCCAACGCCTGACAGATGTTTTCCGTCACCTTGCCACCGTATATCTTGGTGCGGCCCCTACGAGTTTTATAAGAGAACTGCACACCTCGCTCACTCGGCTCGGCTTGAAGATCATCGTACCGTATCAGCAGTTGGTTCGGTAGCTTGATCCCGCTGTTGGCGCTATCCACTTGTAGTACGTTCGGTGCCAACGCAAAGTTTTCGTTGTTGTGCATAGCCTGCAACGCCCGTTGCGCGTCACGCCAGAACTGACTGATCTTCCAGTTGGCTTCCCGGTAGATATTTATGATTCTTCGTGCTTCATCTAGGCTGACGGACGTACCGAAAGCTTTTAGCTGGTCCTGAAATCGTACTGCCCCCATGCCATACCCGGCACCGAGAATAGTAGTCTTACCGACGAACCGCTGCTCCTTGGTGATTTCATCTTCAGGTACGTTATATATCCGTGAGGCCATTGCGATATACACATCGTCACCACGAGCGAATGCCTCTGTAAGATCATCCTGCCCCGCCAACCATGCCAACACCCGTGCCTCTATCTGAGAGGAATCGGCGTCGATCATTGTATGACCCTCAGGTGCAACGATGCTGTACTTCAGACGTTTACCGTTAGGGCCACGACTCGGTAGGTTCTGTATGTTCACCTTGTCGTCACCACCCCACCGTCCGGTATGTGCAGCGTAGTACCGCACAGGTATCGGTAACTTCCCCCGTTTTGCTATGTCGATGAACCGTTGGGTCCGCGTTTCTTCTAGGGTACTTTTATTACCTAACCTCGCGGACACTAGTGCTTGGACCTTGGGGTTGTCATGTTCTGCAAGGGCGGTGAACCCATCATCGGATTTCGCAAACGCGAACGTCTCCTTGCCCGTTGCAGGTGAGATCTTTAACGGAGGTTCGACACCCAGACCCTCCAGAAGCCCAGCGAACTTCTGGTTACTCATCAAATCTTCTTTAGCCACATCCGCACGGGATAGCAACTCATCCTTACTATCTCGGGTGCGTTGCAGGTGCTCTTCCAGCAGGGGCAGGTCCAGATCAACTACGGGGTCCGTGAACATACGCAGCGTCAGGTCGATTAACCGTAGTTCTTTTTTAGGAAACCCTTTCTGTAGGAATATGTGGAACAACTTGTACGTTAACTCTACGTCGTTGACGCAGTAGTCCCCGTATCTATCCAGTTCGGCAGGTGTGAAGTCCTTGCGACGTTTACCTATCGCGTCGTTAACTTCTAGCCCCTTCTCACCTATGCAATATCTCTCAGACAACGCCCTGAGACTTCCACCAACTTCCACCCCATGTAAAGCACGGGCAATGCAAAGAGTATCGGTATAGACCCTAGGATTAATACCAAAGCGCCAAGAGAGTATAGCCCCATCAAACAGAGTGTTATGGGCCAGTACCATAGCGTTCGACCAGTCGAACTCTGTGAAATATTTTTCAAGCTGAGTATGTGTACCCGATGCCCATTCGGTCGGTCCATTGTTTACCTTGACTCCTATGCCGATGGCTTCAAATCTAGGATCACGCACGTACTCCTCAGTCGTTAACTTACTGAGTGAATACTCCTTGTCGTAGTATGTTTCAAAATCTAGGGTTATTAAGTCCATTACTTCGCAAGCACCTCCGCGAGCTTCTGCATGTAGTGCTGCGCTTTCTGCAGATCAGAACTGTTTTTCTTACCCATCCTCGCGATGTACTTGATGGCGTTGCCCTTGAGGTACCCGACGAATTGGTCGTCGGTCATCCACGACTGCATTGCATCCCACGGGCGCACCGCTAGTGCAGTGTAGTGGTCCCCATCTACTTGGTAACTGTCCGCTGGGTCCGGCGGGGTGCGATAAAAGGCATCAACATGGGCTGTTTTTTTAGTGGAGGTTTTCCTACGAGAGTGTTTTTTGCGCCCGTTGTTTTGACGTTGAATCACGTAGATGTAGTTCCGGGTGACCTTTAGCACCTTCGCGGCTTCCGCCACCGTAACGTCTGGGTTAGCGTCCATGTACGCACGTATGCGATCTGCCTTGCTCTCTCCGTTAACGTTGTTGGTCATTGTCTCTCTCCTCTCTTATCTGTGCGCGTCTACGCATGTGCCGGGCATACCATAGGGATGCCTTAAAAAACCACCGTATGGGTGAATACTTTGGGGCCATATTGTGAGCTATGTACGCCCACAAAATAGCTTCCTCCCAATCGGTGCTACTTTTGTCCATGACCTTTGAATAAATCCAATTGGTCTGGATGAACTGTCTCACCTGTGAGGTGGTAAGTAACTTCTTCGATATTATTTTCATTGATTATTATTGCTATACCACCAGCGGCAGCGATGTCGGTTAAGTTTTTCTCCTGTAATGCAGTAGGTTTATTCTTACCGGCCTTACACTCTATACCGAAAAATCTACCGTCATAGCACCCGACAATATCGGGTACGCCGCTCTTACCGTATCCTCCGGTGACCGGGTAGAAGTAGTACGCTCCCAACTGTTTCAGTATCGAGGTAACTTTCTTTTTAACCTTGCCTTCTGGGGTCATAGGCAACTCCTGTGACATTTTTTTGTGTAGTTCTGACTCGTTAGCAATTGATGGGTGACTTAGGGGCTTCTGACTCGTTAGCGTTTTCTGGGTGGATTAGTCGTAATGACTCGTTAAGGGTCGTGGGGTGAATTGCACACTCTGACTCGTTCATTCATCGCGGGTGAATCTTTGATGATGACTCGCTGAAGAGGACTGGGTGTGTTTCCAGCTTTGGCTCGTTTATTGTTTTTGAGTGTGTCGCTTGTGTGCTGACTCGTTTCATAGCGCTGGGTGACTAAACTGTCGGGACTCGTTTTACGCTTCTGGGTGACTAAATGTCTTTGACTCGTTTAATGGATGTGGATGGCTTCCTTACTTTGACTCGTTTGGACCTTCTGAGTGGTTTAACTTCATATGGCTCGTTCGGCATCACTGGGTGACTACGATGGAATGACTCGTTTCATGCATGTGGGTGGATCGCTCTGTGTGACTCGCTTGAATCCATTGGGTGACTAGGTCCACCTGACTCGCTTGAGTGCGTTGGGTGACTTGCCGGTAATGACTCGTTTATGTTGTCTGAGTTATTTATCGTCTGGTGACTCGTTTTTACCGAATGGGCGACTATAGATCTCTGACTCGCTTTAGTTCATTGGGTGACTAGCCAACCATGGCTCGTTTAGTTGTCATGGGGAAATCAGTCAGAATGACTCGTTTAAGCTCCGTGGGTGACTAGGTGGTCCTGACTCGTTAGTAGATTATGGGTGACTCCTAAATCCTGACTCGTTTTGTAATCTTGGGTGACTCCGCTCGGATGACTCGTTCTATGAAGGTGGGTGACTCCGCTCGTATGACTCGTTTTCGGCTATTGGGGGAATACTTCGTTTTGACTCGCTCGACCACGCTGGGTGAATTCACGTACTCTGACTCGCTTCCATGGGTTGGGTGTCTACGTCAAATTGGCGTAATCCATCACGCTACCTTGTGTGTAATCTTGAGCTTGGCCTCGGAGTATTCTGGGGCGACGGGCAGTCCTTCCAGTGCACGCCACGCCTTATACAAATCGGTCAGGAATCGTTTGACCATGTAGCGCACTGCCATGTTGTGAACATGTCCCTTAGTTTTTTCTGCGTGGGCAGGCATGTTCTGTAACCGCGTCTTATAATTATCGTACACCTCGCGGTATGGACCCCCGGATTTGATAAACGATGAGCCCAGCACCCCAACCAGCTTCGTTTTCACGAACGGGTTGAACGAGATTCCTTTTTTGGTCTGTTCTTTGCCCTCGGCATCGGTGTATGTCTGGTCAACGAGATGTTCTTTCTGACGTGAACGACCCTTACCGTTGACGACATCGAGACCGGCATAAGCGTGAAGGCTCGACGGGTACTCGGCTTTATAAATATCGAACTGTGAAATAACTACAGCAGACATCATTGGACCGCAACCCTTCACGTCCTCAAGGAACACCTTGTATATTGGGAACTCCTTGACCGCCTGTTGGATACGCTTCTCCGCATCCTGTTCCGCTTCCATCAGGCTGTCATACATTTCTATCAAGGCGACTTCCGAGAACGTGGAGATGTGACCGTCCTGTTTGAAATTGCGTGGGGTCAGGCGAGCCACCCCATCCGTTATGCGGGTATAAGAACGGCGCAGGTTCTGCAGCAACAGCTTCGCGTCTACCTCTAGTTCTTCCTCGGACTCGCCGGGGTTCTGGCCGATCTTGTCCTTAAAATTCGCCACCACCGCGTTACCGATCTGAATGCGATTACGCTGAATCGTATAGAAACCGTTAACGAGGGACTTGAGTACTAGACTGTCTATATTCATTTTTCTTGCTCTCCGAACTGGTATCAAATGTGAAGTGCCCCGTTGGGCCAACGGGTGGGGCGGACCCGCTCACACACCT
>Ga0208158_1000114_pt1 | contig 35843 bp, 35 predicted proteins | sample 8_EtaG_FD_184081 | JGI IMG/M metagenome (GOLD analysis project Ga0208158, IMG submission 184081) | Marine viral communities from the Subarctic Pacific Ocean - 8_ETSP_OMZ_AT15162 metaG (SPAdes) (version 2) | ecosystem: Environmental > Aquatic > Marine > Oceanic | place: Pacific Ocean | collected...
TCTATCAATGTTAAGACTAACCATGATCCAAGACAAGCTATCTTTGAGATAGTTAAACAGTTAAAAGGTATCCTTCCAGTATTATCAATTGATTACAGATTGATTGAGGAAAGAGATACAAACGTTGAGCATCATGGAGGTTTAGATGATAGTTCCGAATTGGAAACATAACTCTGGTAAGTATCAAAAACCTACCAAGAAACCCGTTGCTATTAGACAATCTAAAGCACGATTGAAAGCGCTAATTAAGAAATTAAACTCTAGTTAGCGCTCTTTTTATATCCTAATTCACAGTCAGAGCGTAGCTCATGGACGGTGGATCTTTCACAGTCAATCTCACGGACGCTCACCATCATGGACTCAGAACAAAAGTACAACGTCACTCTTGAAAGTGGACGCACATTTATTATTGATGCTTATGATGATATTGATGCTATGTATGTAGCAGACAATGAATCTAAGTTATTTGATGATTACCTAGTTAACGTGGAGCCGATCGAATGACTAAGAAGAAGAAGAAGTACTTCCCTAACAAATGGAAGCAGTACAGCGAAGTACCAGATGAGATGTTCGAACCTATAGAGTTTGACGTCTTCATGGATTGGAAGATTGCAGGGTATGAAATCCCTACAGAAGTTGTAGCTTTAGTCAGAGAAAAGAACGTTGACACTGGGAAAGTTAAAGAACATGTTTATAAGTATAGACATGCAGCTATTAAGAAGACCCGTAAACTTATGCTGGAAGGTAATAAGGAAGTTACGGTAGTTCAACACGATTCAGTACACTTTATTGACCCTAGATATGATGACATCTTCACATGATAAGATAGACGAGTACTATCAAGAAGCATTAGCTTCTATCCCATTAGATCACCCTCATTACGATGAGATACATGATTTACTAATAGATCAAGTAAACGACGATCTTTCACAGTCAAATGCCTACACCCGAACAAATAGATGAGCAAATCAAGCTAGAGAGTTACCAAAAAACCGAGGGACTCAGACGACTCAGGGACAACAACGATAAATTAGAACAACAGAACTATGCATCAGCTACTATATACGGTATAACCTGTATAGAAGAATTGATCCCATTAACTATCAAACAAATCGAAGATACCAGATTACGTATTAAACGTGGTCAAACAGGTAAACATTTTAAGGAGATCAATACTTACCTAGCTAATATAGAAGACGAAGTTCTAGCTATTATTGCTTGTAAACTAACCTTTGATAGTGTATTTGGTAAAAGACCTAACAGTAATTATGTAGCTAATGTATCAGAATCAATAGGTAAAGCTATAGAGTGTGAGGCAAAGATGCGTCACTATGAATCTAAAGCACCAGGATTATTACATACATTAAAGAAGAATTACTGGCATAAATCATGTGGAACACAACAAAAAGTTGTAATAATTCAAACATTAATGAATCGTTACGGCATTGAAGCATGGAATTCATGGACTACCACAAATAGAATTAAATTAGGCGGATGGTTATTAGATTGTATTATGGAATCCAGTGGTTGGTTCTTTAGAGGAACTAAACGACAAGGACGTAAAACCATCATGGTCGTATACCCAACACCTGATTTTCTAACTATCAAGGATGATGTAATAACAAAGAGTGAGATGTATGCACCACTCTCTCTACCAATGTTAATTGAACCTAATGATTGGAGTAATGAAAATCCCGGAGGATACCTTCTAAACGAAGTGAGAAGAGGAAATCCTATGGTTCGTGCAGGTTTTGAGCATGGACTTATACAGGGAGAAAAACCTATTGAATTCTTGAATAAGATTCAGAAGGTTGCTTATCGCTTAAACCCTTTCACAGTCAAAGTTTCTGAACATTTTGAGAGTAAGGGTATGAGTATAGGTAAGTTTATACCTGTTATTGATCTACCTTTCCCTCCTAAACCTGTTGATATAGAGGAGAATAAAGAAGCTCGTAAAGCTTATAGGAGAGCAGCGGCAGAGGTAATGAATAAGAATGCAGGAGCATTCAGACGTTCATGCCGGACTAGAATGGTTATGGATGTAGTTAGGTTGTTTAAGGATAAAGAAAGGTATTATTTACCGTGGTCTTTTGATTACCGTGGTAGAACCTACCCAATCCCATCATTTCTAACACCTCAAGACACAGACTGGTCTAAGTCATTGATAAGATTCGCTGATGAAGCGCCAATGACTGATAAAGCAGAGGAATGGTTGGCATTTAATGTAGCTACAACTTATGGTCTCGATAAAGATACATGGTATGATAGGCAGGTATGGGTTAAGAATAACCTACACCTCATCACTAAAATAGCTCAAGATCCCATAGGTAATCTTCCCGATTGGGAAGCTGCATCAGAACCTTGGCAATTTCTAGCCAGTTGTGAAGAATATTATGCTTGTGTCATTACACAACACCGAAATACAACTGGATTATGTGTAGCTATAGACGCTACATGTAGTGGCCTACAGATTCTCGCTGCTTTAGCGATGGACAAACGGACAGCACAACTCGTCAATGTGCTCCCTTCTGACAGGCCACAAGACGCATATAAGGTCGTAGCTGAAGCTGCTAAACCTCATATCCCTGAGATCCTGCATGAACACTGGGATCGTAAGTGTGTCAAAAGGACTGTTATGACCATACCATACAATGCTAAACCATTTAGCAATAGGTCATACATCAGGGATGCACTAAGAGAGAAAGGTATTGAAATAAATAAAGATGACCTAACCATAGTCGTCAATGCGGTTAGGGAAGCCATGAATAAAGAATTTCCCGGACCAATGGCTGTCATGAAATGGATTGAAAAGGAAGTAGCAAGATACTTTCTATCTGATCCACAACCTGTTATGTTAGACTGGTTAACACCGGGAAAATTTCAAGTTGTTCAACACTTACAGAAACGTGATACAAAGACAGTGCAGCTACATCTATTAGGTAAATGCCAAATAGAAATAGCTTATGATCTTGATGACCCGTCTCTTGCTAAGCATAAAGCTGCAACAGCTCCTAACTTTATTCACAGTCTAGATGCGAATTTACTACACTACAGCGCACTACAGTTTAACGCTCCTATAGCTTTAATACATGATAGTGTCTTATGTAGAGCACCTGATATGACTATGTTGTCTTGTATAGTCAGAGAGAATTACGCAAAACTATTTAGTAAAGACATTTTAGGTGAGTTTGCCCAATCTATTGGGGCCAAAACACCACCACCGATCATTGGAGACTTAGAACCCTCCGAAGTGATTGATTCCACTTATTTCTTTTGTTAATGTATTACCCATCATTATTTGAATCATTCTTCTCACCTACTAGGATAGTAGTGGTCTCTGAAGAGAGGCTTAAAGCTGCTGAACTTAAGGTAAAACAAGATGAACTCACTGCTGTTGATCTTCGGATCACTGAACTCAATAAATATAAAGACGAGTTAACTGCACAAGTTTCTAAGCTTCAACCAGCTAAAACTGGTAAGGACTTAGACGCATTAGATGGTGCAGAATGCGATGTCTAGAAACGTACATGTCACTCAAAAACCTGTAACTTTAGAGGGTTTCCAAGCTATACTAGCTCCTAGTAAATTTGGTTATTCACTATCTGCTGTAGTAGATTCAGATCTTATAGATAAATTAGAGTCTGAAAGAGCTGATGTCCTTAAGTGGGCAGAGTCAAAGCTCAAGAACCCTAAGAGATCTACACTCAAGCCCGAGCCATGGGAGGAAGTCAGTGACGGGAAATATAAACTCAAGTTCTCTTGGAATGAAGAGAGACGCCCGCCTGTGGTAGACACAGAGGGTTCACCCGTAACCGATACTAAGACCCCATTATATGCAGGATCTACAGTTAAACTTGGTTTTTATCAGAAGCCTTATATCCTCAGAGATGGAGTTACCTATGGTAGTTCTCTCAAGTTGGTTGGTGTACAAGTTGTCTCAGTAAAAGGTGAGGCAGGTGTAGACACTGGCGACTTAGATGTTAACGAAGTAGCAGAATTGTTTGGTAATACTACGGGTTTTAAATCAAATGATCCCAATGTAACACCAACAACCACCGCTGATGACGAAGAAGACTTCTAAATACAGGTCTAAATTAGAAGAGGATATAGCTGATTTACTTGAGGGACTTGATGTATCATACGAATATGAAACCGCTCAAGTCCCTTACACTATACAACATATTTACAACCCTGATTTTATATTATCCAATAAGGTTCATTTAGAAGCGAAGGGATACTGGTCCGCTGAAGATCGACGTAAAATCAAGGCCGTGAAGCGAGATAATCCTGATTTAGATTTGCGTATGGTGTTTCAAGCACCATTCAATAAAATATCCAAACGAAGTAAAACAACTTATGCCCAATGGTGTGAACGTCACGATATACCGTGGACCTCTTGGGCAAACATTCCACTTAAATGGTTAATTGAAAGATGACCGAAAGTGAGTTCGTAAGACATATACCTTGCGAAAATTGTGGATCGTCAGATGCTAATTCGTTATACTCTGACGGTCACACTTTCTGTTTTGTCTGTCACAATAGAACAGGCGACAATGATGTTATTCACAGTCAAACAATGACTCAAACCGTTACTCTTACGGGATCAGCCGAACGGCTGCATAAACGTAATTTATCGGAGAAAACAAATCAATTCTATCAGATTTATAGGGATGGTAGTACATTACGATTTCCTTACTATACAGCTGATGGGATATTACAAGGAGTAAAAACAAAAAACAAACAAAAGGATTTTCGTTATGAAGGAGTTTCCACTGATACCTTATTTGGTCAGCATAGGTTTCCTAGTACTGGTAAACGTATTGTTGTTACTGAAGGTGAGTTAGATGCTGCCTCCTGTTACGAAGCTATGTCCGGATGGCCAATGGTATCTCTACCCCATGGGTGCGCTTCTGCAAAGAAAGATATCCAAAAACAGATCCCCTTATTCCAAGGCTATGATGAGATTGTACTCTTCTTCGACAGCGACGATGCTGGCCGTAAGGCGGCGAAGGAGGCGGCAAGCGTCCTACCACCTGGCAAGGTCAAGATCGCTCGCCTTGAGAGCTACAAGGACGCCTCAGACGCACTACAAGATGGTAATGCTGAAGCGATTCGAAAGGCTATATGGGACGCTGAGTCGTTCCGACCTGATGGAATCATCGATGCAAAAACTCTTAGGAATCTGGTAACCACACCTCAAACACCACATGACCACGAATACCCCTTCAAAGGACTCAACGAGAAGCTACACGGGATCCGGTATGGAGAGCTTACAACATTTTGTGCTGGCTCTGGCTCAGGAAAAACATCCCTCGTCCGTCACATTGCAACTGACTTGCTCATCAAAGGCGAACATGTTGGGATCTTGGAGCTTGAAGCGAGTAATAGAAGAACCGCACTTGGATTAATGTCCACAGCTTGTGGTAAGAATTTACACATTGGTGAGCATGACAAAGAAGAACTTGACGCCGCCTTTGGGGATAGTATTGCCAATTGGAATCTTTATTGTTTTGATGGGTTTGGAAGTTATGATCCAGACATCATCTATTCTCGAATCGAATACATGGCTTGCGGATTGGAATGCAAAGTCATTTTTTTAGATCACCTTAGTATATTATTGAGCGGACTAGAAGGTGATGAGCGTCGCATGATCGATGTAACCATGACCAAATTGCGTAGCTTGGTAGAACGTACAGGCATCGCATTATTTTTAGTCTCGCATTTAAGGAGGGCGAGTAATGATAAACACTCTCATGAAGAAGGAGGAAGAGTTAGTCTGTCCTCGCTTAGAGGATCTCACAGCATCGCTCAAATTTCAGATCAAGTTATTGCCCTCGAAGTCGATCAGCAGAGCGGAGATGAACGAAAGCTTACGACTGTTAGAATCCTTAAAAATCGCTATTCAGGCGAAGTTGGCGTCGCATGTCAACTAAGTTACGATTTAAACACTTGCAGATTTAACGAACATGAAATTGAACCCGAATCAGGATTCAACCCCGCAACAGACTTCTAACTATGTACATCCTTGGGATGCTTACGTAGCAAAACTGAATACACCTAATCCACCATCGCAACAAGACGTTGAAAAAGCCAAGTTCGTTGACAAAACCTACCAATGGAACCAAGGTGGGAACGATCGTGTTCGACCTAGAAACAAACGGTCTACTCCATAATGCCACTAGTATCCACTGTGTTGCACTCCATTGGGGTGAGATTGACGTCACCGAGTCGTTTAATGATGAGCCTTATGGAGACGGGACATACGATATCAAGGAAGATGCTCCGATGGCTGGTAATTACGCCATACATACGGGTCTTCAATGGCTCGAAACAGCAGATGTTCTTGTCGGTCATAATATTATCGGCTTTGACTTACCTATCATACGAAAGCTTTATCCTTGGTTCACTCCCCCTAGTAATATACTGGACACTCTTATTTTATCTAGGCTTTATCATCCTAACCTTTTTGATATAGATCAGAAACATGCATGGCCCCATATGCCATTACAATTATATGGAAGACATTCTCTTGAGGCATACGGATATCGGTTAGGTGAGTACAAAGGGAACTTTGGTAAAACCACCGATTGGAAGGAATGGTCTCAAGAGATGCAGGATTACTGCGAACAAGATGTTGCAGTTACTACTAAACTATGCAAACATTTCCTCCCATACCTGAATGGGTCTCGTTAGAGCATCAGGTAGCACAAATACTTACTCAACAAGAAATTCATGGATGGTACTTTAATGAACGTCAAGCTAGAGAGCTCGAATCAACTCTCAGACGAGAGATGGAAGAAACTACTAGCTTACTTCGCAGACAATTCCCTTACGTTGCAGGAGCGTTGTTCACTCCTAAACGAAATAACAGGACACAGGGATATATAGAAGGAGCATCATTTACTCGACTTAAGGAGCTTAATCCTACAAGTAGGGACCACATAGCATGGATACTACAAACACACTGTGGTTGGACACCGTCATTAATGACCTTGAAGTCCAACAAACCGATCATAGACGAACCAGTGTTAAAAGAGATTGGGACGGATATTGCCCTGTCTTTTTTGAAGATACTGGAACTGACCAAAGCGCTTGGGATGATATCCGAAGGAAAGAACGCATGGCAGAAGCTTGTTACGAAGTCTAGGATACACCACCACTGTTCAGTCGCCACCTCTACTTTTAGGTGTGCCCATCGAAACCCAAATTTAGCACAAGTACCATCAGATGAAAGATTTAGAAAACTATTCACCGCATCACCTCGCAAGGTTATGGTGGGTGCCGACCTTAGCGGTATTGAGCTCAGGATGCTTGCCCACTATCTCGCCAGATACGATCAAGGACGTTACACCAAAATTCTCCTCACCGGAGATATCCACACCACCAACGCCGAGCGTATCGGAGTTTCGAGACGGGATGTTAAAACAATCAGCTACGCCTTCCTCTACGGAGCAGGAAACCTTAAATTAGGATATACTTATGACAAAGGGCTTTCCGAGAACGAGGCGAGAAAGAAAGGTAAAGAACTTAGGGAAGCTTATGTTGCTGCCATTCCGGGTCTTAAAGAACTGTTGGAAGCGGTACACAAAGCTAGTGAGAGGGGTTATGTTCGCGGACTCGACAACCGTCGTATCCTGTGTGACTCGAAACATAAGTCTCTAAATTATCTCATACAAGGGTCGTCGGCGCTCTTAGCAAAACGTTGGATGGTTATCACCCATGACCAAATTAAGAAAATGGATTTACACTGTCACCAGCTCGCTTTTATTCATGACGAGTTGCAGTTTGAATCTGAACCAGAACATGTTGATGATCTCAAATCTCTTCTTGTTCGCTCCGCTGCTGAAGCAGGAGAGTATTACAGTTTACGAATACCCATAGCTGCTGACTCACAGTCAGGTACTACTTGGGCAGATGTCCACTAATATATGAAATTATTAATAGATGCAGACTTTATCGTCTATAAAGCGTGCGCGGCGGCAGAAAGTGAAGTGGACTTTGGCAACGATGTTATTCTTGTCACTTCTAACTTTAGTGATGCATACTCCGCAACACGTAGAGAGCTTACCAAGATTCAAAACAAATTTGGGTCATTCTCTGATATAATACTGTTCTTTTCCGACAGTATAAATTTTAGGAAAAAAATCTTGGAGTCATACAAAGGTCACCGCAATCGGAAGAAGCCGTGTGGCTATAAACGTGTCATAGAAGCTTTAAAAGAAGAGTATAAGGTTATTATTAAACCTACTCTTGAAGCTGATGATGCGATGGGTATTTACTCCACAAAATATCCCGGTAATTGTATAGTATCACCTGACAAGGATATGCGACAAATACCCGGACAACTATATAATTTTGATGATGTATTCACAGTCAAAGAAGATGAAGGTGCTAAATGGCATCTAATCCAAAGCTGTGCTGGGGATCAAACTGATGGTTATTCAGGAATTCCAGGAATTGGTGTTAAAAGAGCTGAAACTTTATTTGAAGAAGAAGGTTATAGTTGGAAAACTGTAGTCAAAGCTTTTAAGGATAAAGGTTTAACTGAAGAAGACGCTTTAATTAATGCTAGACTTGCACGTATCTTAACAGTTGATGATTATGACTTCACAAAACAGCAACCCATCTTATGGTCCCCCGCCACCGATTACAGAATTGACGTATGAGCAGGATTTAAAGTTAAGAGTACTACATGATAAGTTACAAGATACTTTCCATGATCATAAAGAAGATGTTATTACACTTCTAATGGCTTTACAACATCAAAACTTTGTCCTATCAAATTCAATAACAAATTTAGTTAACAAATGGCCAAAGGTCCAACCTACTATCAACGAGGATCTATCGATGTTTGGGATTTTGTTAGACAACAGGGCTTAAACTTCCACCTCGGAAATGCTATCAAGTATATCTGCAGAGCAGGCTACAAGGATAGTAAGATACAAGACTTACAAAAAGCAATCCACTACTTAGAGAACGAACTCCACCATGAAGAAAACCTTCTTATCAGAACAGGCGAAGGAATTCCGATCCAAATACAACCTAAGCAACAGAGCTGATAGACCAACTAGAGCTGTTCAACATAAATTAATTGTTGAAGAATTTAAAGAATTCCTAGAAGCTGAAGGTATGCTATTTATGCATGGTAGAAACCATCAAGAACATGCATTAAAAGAGTTAGCTGATTTAGTATATGTATGCTATCAGTATGCTGAAAATATGGGATGGTTTTTAGACGAAGCTCTAAACCGTGTCCATGAAAGTAATATGTCCAAGCTCGGTGAGGACGGTAAACCAATATACCGAGAAGATGGAAAGGTCTTAAAAGGACCGAATTATAAACCACCTGATTTATCGGATCTATTTTAATGACTGCACAATTAATATCCCGTACAGGACGGGTCCAATCATGGTTGGATAATCCTGAATCAAGACTCCCCGTCTCATGCACCGTTTTCGTCGTAGAGGATTCTATGGAGGGAGAAAATGGTATCGAAAAATCATGGAGATATGTATCCCATGGACTCAGATTTGGCGCGGGAGTTGCGGTCCATCTATCTAAGCTCCGTCCCAAAGGAGCAGAAAACGGCAAAGGTCTTACAGCTTCTGGCCCAGTATCATTCGGAAAAATCTACTCAACCTTAAATGAAACACTTAGAAGAGGCGGAGTTTACAAGAACGGTGCGGTGGTTTTGCATTTGGATCTCAATCACCCTGATATCCTTGAGTTTATCACAACTCCACGGGCAGAACTCCCATGGGTCAAGAGGTGCGTCGATATTGATTCGGGATGGTGGAACAGTGCATCTAATCAAGTAAAGGATGCGTTACTACACGGCATAAAGTCAGGAGATATCTGGCTTAATAAAGTAAAATACAACAATGGAGAAAGAATTTATGGCAACGTCTGTCTTGAGGTTTACTTGCCCTCACGCGGGACCTGCTTGTTACAACATGTCAATCTCAGTGCCTGTACTACAGGAAACATCGAGCAGGCTTTCGCTGAAGGTATGTCCGAATTGTGCGGGCTCCATAGCAGGACAGGTGTTGGAGCAACTGGAGAATACCTGTCAGCTGATATCGACCGCCAAGTTGGGCTCGGAGTACTCGGTCTCGCAAACCTCTTAGGACGTTATAAAGTAACGTATAAAGAGTTTGGCGATCAGTTAGAGAATGTTAACCGAGGTGAGTATGGTAATGGTGTAGGGTATGAATTAGCTTTCAACCTTATGCTAGGTATCCAACGAGCTGCTGATATAGCTGAAGAAAATAATATGGTAAGAGCTTTTGCTATAGCTCCTACTGCCTCTTGCTCATATAAGAGTGAGAGTTTGGATGGCTTTACAGCTACTCCTGAAATAGCACCACCAATAAGCACCTGGGTTGATCGCGATAGCGGTACCTTTGGTGTACAAAGATATCAATACGGCGATGTAGAAATCGCTAGTGAAGTTGGTTGGGATGCTTACAAGAAAGTGGCAGATCAACTGATGATCATGTATGATAATACGGGACTTCTTCACGGATACTCATTCAACTCTTGGAGTGATGTAGTAACCTACGATCGTGAATTCGTGGAAGAGTGGTTACTGTCACCTCAGACCTCCCTTTATTACAGCCTTCAAGTGATGGGAGACACACAAGATAAGACCGATGCATATGCAGCATTAGATCAAGGTGAAGTCGATGATTACTTGCAGGACATTTTAAACGAACCAAGTCCTACCTGCGATTGTCAAGAGTAATGAGAAAACATCCATACGACACATTATTAGAAAGAAAAAGAACATGGACACCTGTCCAAGGTACAAGAGGTACGTTTCGTGATGGATCAGAAGAAACCATCAAGCGTGCTTTGGCAATACGCCATATGGAGTTGCCAGTTGGAGAGTTTATTACTGAGGCACTTGAAAAGAGTGTCCCAGATAACGCCCGCAAACTCCTTGAATCAAATGTTAAAGATGAAATAAAGCATGATATTGCTTTACAGTACATAGTAAACGCCATAGGCGCAGATGAAAATGAAGAAAAAGAAGGAAAACTATTAAGAGATGCTTGGATTGCACACCCTGACCATACAATTACCAAAGCTTTGGTCGCAGAACGGGCCATCTTCTTCGTTCTACTCCCTTTCTTTAGGTTTAATGGGGATGCTGCTTTGCGTACAGTATCTGCTGACATATCGCGCGACGAACAGATCCACGTCGGAACTAATAGTCTTGTTTGTGCTGAGTTGGGTCTATCTCCTTCTCCTTCTTTGGATAAACTTAGGAAGGCCACCATTAATTGGATTGTTCAACCTTTAGGTATAAATACTACCTGTAAATATTTGGACAAAAAATTCTGGCTGGATGTAAGCGATCGCTTAATGTATGAAGGTAAAGCCCCCGAATTAATCTCCACCAAGACGGCACGAATGCCCGCTTTCTTTGAACATGCAAACACAAATCTCCCTCAATACGCTTAAGCTACACAACGCTAGACTGGATGAACTAATCAGCAGGCTTGACTCTAACTTCGGTTGGAAACCAGTTCATCCTAAAGAACCAATCGAATCTATTATGTATCGAGCGGGTCAAGCCAGCGTCATTGACTACATTAAATCAATCATGGAGGAAGAAATCTAATGTGTTTTGGAGGACGTGGAGGAGGCGCGCAGCATATAAACTTACCAGCGCCACCACCATTAGCACCACCACCACCCCCACCTGCGCCACCACAAGCTCCGTTACCTGATCCTACACCAGTAGAAACGGATATTAATCCACAGGTAAAGGAAGATAAATCGAAGAAAACTAAGAACGAGATGTCTCAAGGTACAAGTGAACTAAGAATACCACTTGATACTGATGTAAATATAGGTGGAGATACTGGAGGCATTAACTAATGAATGCACGTGAGAGATATGATTATTTAACGTCAGAACGTTCTCAGTTTCTGGACACTGCAGTTGAATGCTCGAAGCTCACGTTACCATATCTTATACAAGATGATTTAAGTTTAAAGATAAATCATCGCCATTTGATTACTCCATGGCAGAGTGTAGGAGCTAAGGCAGTAGTAACATTAGCAGCTAAATTGATGCTAGCATTGCTACCGCCTCAGACTACATTCTTCAAGCTACAAGTAAGAGATGACAAGTTAGGTGAGGAACTACCTAAAGAAATTAGAAGTGAATTAGATCTATCGTTTTCTAAAATTGAGAGAACGATCATGGATTACATCGCAGCTTCTAGTGATAGAGTAGTTGTACATCAAGCACTTAAGCATCTTATTGTAGGGGGTAACGCTTTAATATTTATGGGTAAGGATGGTCTCAAGAACTATCCACTTAATAGATATGTTGTAAGCAGAGATGGAAACGGTAACGTCCTAGAAATAGTTACAAAGGAACTTATTAGCAGAAAGATATTAGGCAAAGAGCTGCCTGATCCTGTCCCCAATAATGTTGCGGGCGGTAGTTCACGCTCTGATGGAGACGACGTAGAGGTATACACCTGTGTTAAACTGGACGAAAAATCTGGTCGCTGGGTCTGGCACCAAGAAGCTGATGATCAAATTCTTGTTAACAGCCGTAGTACAGCACCGAAGAATGCAAGTCCATGGTTAGTTCTCCGATTCAATACAGTAGATGGTGAGGATTATGGTAGAGGAAGAGTCGAAGAGTTTGTTGGAGACTTGAGGTCTTTAGAAGGACTCTCTCAGGCACTCGTAGAAGGCTCTGCAGCAGCCGCTAAGGTTGTCTTCCTTGTATCACCATCATCGACCACTAAACCAAAGACTATAGCCGATGCTGGTAACGGTGCAATCGTTCAGGGTAGACCTGAAGATGTTGCTGTTATACAGGTAGGCAAGACAGCTGACTTCAATACTGCAGCTAATATGGCACAGCAGTTAGAGAGAAGGATAGCTGAAGCGTTCATGCAACTAAATGTAAGGCAGTCAGAACGCACAACTGCAGAAGAGGTTCGCCTCACTCAGTTAGAATTAGAACAGCAATTAGGTGGGCTCTTTAGTTTACTTACTGTTGAATTCTTAATACCATATCTCAATAGAACTCTACTTATACTCACACGTAGTAAGCAGATACCAGCTATACCTAAAGACTTAGTACGTCCACAGATTGTTGCGGGTGTCAATGCTCTAGGTAGAGGACAAGATAGAGAAAGTCTTACACAATTCATAGGTACTATTGCTCAGACCCTAGGACCAGATGCACTAATGAAATACATTGATGCATCGGAAGCTATCAAGAGATTGGCAGCTGCTCAAGGTATAGATGTATTGAACCTAGTTAAGACTGAACAACAGATGCAACAAGAAATGCAAGAAGCACAAGCGATGCAAGCGCAGCAATCCCTAACTGATCAAGCTGGTCAGATGGCATCAGCTCCGTTAGTTGACCCTACTAAGAACTCATCTCTTAATGCAGCTACCCAACCACCTGAAGAATAATGGCAGAAACACTAACATATGATGCTGGTACTGATACCGTAACAACAGAAGATAACTTAACCGAAGCGGAACAGGAATCTCTAGCTGTTGGTACGGAGATGCAAGCTCAGCAAGAACAGTTACTTGCTGGTAAATATAAAAATGCGGAAGATTTAGAAAAAGCTTATGTCGAACTCCAAAAAAAACTGGGAGGAGAAGGCACTGAAGATAGCGAATCAACTGGGGACAGTGATGCTTCAGATGACGGAGAAGAAACGTCAGAAGAAAAGGAAGAAGAAAAGGAAGAAACTAAAGAAGATTCTCCAGCACTTGCCTTAGTTAATGAAGCTGCAGCTGAGTATTGGGAGAATGATAAATCATTGTCTGAAGATACCATGGCTAAGCTTGGTGAGATGAGTGGTCAAGATTTACTGGCTGCTTATTTACAAGCACAACAAGCTAACCCTGTGGACCAAGCACCTGAAGTATCAGACCTAACAACTACAGATATCTCGGATATCAGATCAGTTGCAGGTGGTGAGAAGGAGTATGCTACTATGGTTCAATGGGCTGCTGATAATATGGATAAAGATGCCGTTGAATCATTTGATTCTTTACTAGCTTCAGGTAATGTTGGCGCTATTAAATTAGCAGTCAGCGGTATCAAAGCTCAGTATGATAATGTCAACGGATACGAGGGAACTATGCTATCAGGTAAACCACCAGTAACATCAAAAGATGTATTTAGAAGTCAAGCTGAACTGGTCTCTGCAATGAGTGATCCACGATATGAGAAAGATTCAGCTTACAGACAAGATATAATTGAGAAATTAGATAGATCACAGAACGTTAAGTTCTAAATAGTGGCGGCCCGAAGCTATCGTACCCGCCCAGTATACTTATTCTAACCCCTAATGCCAAATAACATTCACGCAACTGAACCACAAATAGAAGTAATTGAACAACCTTACTTTGAGAACGCTGAGCGTGTCAACGGACAGCTCGCTATGATAGGGTTCATTGCAGCAATCGGTTCCTATATTTTTACTGGACAAATTATACCAGGATTATTTTAAATGACAACAGCCACACTAAATAAATCCCCGCTTCAAAACTGGGATGAATTTTGTGACTGGGTTACTAGCACTAACAACCGCCTCTACGTGGGGTGGTTCGGTGTCCTTATGATACCCGCACTCTTAACTGCAGCAACCTGTTTTATAATAGCGTTTATAGCTGCACCGCCAGTAGACATTGACGGCATACGCGAACCAGTCGCAGGCTCATTACTTTATGGAAACAACATTATATCTGGAGCTGTTGTACCTAGTAGCAACGCTATTGGGATGCACTTCTACCCCATCTGGGAAGCTGCTAACATTGATGAGTGGCTCTACAATGGAGGACCTTATCAGCTCATCATCTTCCACTTCCTTATTGGCATCGCAGCTTATATGGGACGACAATGGGAACTTAGTTATAGACTTGGAATGCGACCATGGATAGCAGTAGCTTATTCAGCACCAGTCTCAGCAGCATTTGCTGTATTTTTAGTGTACCCATTTGGTCAGGGGAGTTTCTCTGATGGCATGCCTCTTGGTATTTCCGGTACTTTCAATTTTATGTTCGTCTTCCAAGCCGAGCACAATATCCTCATGCATCCATTCCATATGCTTGGTGTTATTGGGATGTTCGGGGGAGCTTTATTCGCTGCTATGCACGGAAGTCTCGTTACTTCCTCGATCGTTAAAGAAACAACTGACATTGAGTCACAGAATTATGGCTATAAATTTGGTCAAGAAGAAGAGACGTATAACATCGTCGCTGCTCACGGTTACTTCGGCAGGTTGATTTTTCAATATGCTAGCTTTAATAATAGCCGTAGTCTTCATTTCTTCCTTGCTGTTTTCCCCGTCGTTTGCATATGGTTTACCTCCATGGGGGTATCCACTATGGCTTTCAATCTCAACGGGTTTAACTTCAACCAGTCTATACTTGACGCTGAAGGAAGGGTGGTCCCTACTTGGGCTGACGTGCTCAACCGCGCCAACCTAGGTATGGAAGTAATGCACGAACGAAACGCACACAATTTCCCGCTTGACTTAGCGGTTACTAAGGAGTTAGAGTATGCCTAAAGGAAAAGGTACCTACGGTACAAAGAAAGGGAGACCTCCTAAGAAATAACTAACTTGGCGGCTCGATAGTCGAATCAGAAGAAGCCACCTCACACTACGTCCGTTCACTCCCTTCGGGGAACGCATGAAACCACATCATGGAACGGGGATGTGGTACTGGAGTATTAACAATGACTGTTAAACTAAGGTATCGTGGTGTTGAGTACACTAAAACTACAAAGTAATTAACTTAACATGAAAAAAATTGCACTTGCCCTAGCGGCATCTCTCGCTTCTGCACCTGCAATGGCTGGCGTTTATGTAAACGTTGAGTCAAACGCATCTTATACAGGCAATGATTATACTTCCCGTACTACCGATCTACACGTAGGCTACGAAGGAGACGTAGGCGACCTAGGATATTATATTCAAGGCGGACCTGCACTCGTAAACGGCGACGCTGTGGACGGATCAACTGATTTCTCAGGTAAGCTTGGAGCTTCCGTAGCTGCCTCTGAAAAACTAGATGTGTATGGTGAAGTATCATTCATTACTGATGAAGATACTGACAATGCATACGGCACTAAAATTGGTGCTAAGTATAACTTCTAAATGAAGAAGTTTAATGAGCTTTGGCTATTAGTTTTTGGACTCTTAGCCATTGCCATTTTTATAGAAGGTTTACACATGTATGAACATGAGCACTGTAGATCTTGCCCTGTATGTGAATTGGAGGAATACTAATGTCACAACAAAGTTCAGCCGCTCCGGCGTTTGTAACAAAACTAACACCTGAACCAGAAGTCAAGGAAAAAGTAGATACTATGCCTAGTGACTACCAACCACCTGGTACAGATGAAGGAGAAGAATCTCAAGAATGAGGTTCGCGGGTATAGTTTAGTGGTAAAACTCTAGCCTTCCAAGCTAGGTTCATCGGTTCGAATCCGATTACCCGCTTTGGCTTTAGCCCTGTACGCAGGATACCTTTAGCCGTCTAGACGGTGGGATAGACCACACATTTTGATCGATCGAAGAAGTTAATACAAACAATTATTTTATTTTAGATCATGGCTCAACAGTCTACCGCACATCAAGCGTCGGTAACTATGCCAGGTGCAGCTAATAGCACCGGCGACAGAAGGGCACTGTATCTCAAGCTATTCTCAGGAGAGATGTTCAAAGGCTTTGAGTACAATGCTATAGCCAGAGATCTCGTCACAAAGAGAACCCTAAAGAACGGCAAATCATTGCAGTTCATTTACACGGGTCACACCAAAGCTGAATTCCATACTCCTGGAAATTCAATTCTTGGTAACTCTGACGGTGCACCCCCAGTAGCTGAGAAGACCATCACTGTTGATGATCTCCTTATCTCAAGTGCATTCGTATATGAATTAGACGAGACTCTTGCGCATTATGAATTAAGAGGAGAGATTTCCAAGAAGATTGGATATGCTCTTGCTCAGAAATATGACAGACTAGTGTTCCGTGCTGTTGCACGTGGAGCTAGGGCTGCATCGCCTATCACTAAGTCTGGTTTCGCTGAACCTGGTGGAACACAGATCCGAGTAGGTACTAACAATAGTGGTGCTGATGCTTATGTATCTGCGTCATTAATCAACTCCTTCTATGATGCCGCAGCGGCTTTAGATGAGAAGGGAGTTAGTTCTGACGGACGTGTGGGTGTTTTAAACCCAAGACAATATTATGAATTGATACAAGCTGTCGGTTCCAATGGTCTTGTTAACAGGGACTCACAAGGTACTGCATTACAGGGCGGTAATGGAATCATAGAAATTGCAGGCATCAAGATCTTCAAGTCTATGAACATTCCGTTCATGAGTCAGTACGGTACTAAGTATGGTACTGCTTCTGCTACTAACCCTGGTGTAGCTTCTCCTGGTAACCTCGGCAACTTTGTCGGTGAAGTTATTGAAGACGCTGCTGCTGATGTAACAGGAATCAATAACGAGTACGGTGAAGAGACTGAATTCGCTAACTCTTGCGGACTTATCTTCCAGAAGGAAGGCGCAGGTGTTGTCGAAGCAATCGGACCTCAAGTACAAATTACTAGTGGTGATGTATCCGTGATTTATCAGGGAGATGTCATACTAGGACGTTTGGCTATGGGAGCCGACTATCTGAACCCAGCTGCTTGTGTTGAACTTATTGCAGGTGCTGCAACAGGTTCTTCAGGAAACGCTGCTTTCTAATTATTATTTATGGAGGGTTCTCACGCCCTCCTTTTTTTTATTCACAAAAATTTATACCTATGGCTACCACTACTGACACCGATACCGAACTATCCGCCGTGAATTCAATACTGGGAGCTATCGGTCAGTCACCAATCACAACTCTCAATTATGAAAACCCAGAAGTATCCTACATTTATAACATATTAACCGAAGTTAATAAAGATGTACAAAATGAAGGATGGCACTTCAACACTGAATACCATATAGCAACAGATCCTGATGCTGATGGTTATATAACTATACCTAATAACGCATTAAGATATGATATACACGATGGATTAAAAGATAGATCTAAGGATGTAGTACAACGTAACGGTAGATTATATGATTTAGTTAACCATACTGATGTATTTACAGCCACGCTGTACCTTGACCTAGTGACGCTGTACGCCTTCGAAGATCTTCCCAACCCATTCCAACGTTACATAACCTATAGGGCTGCTGTAAGGGCTGCTACCCAGCTCGTATCAAACGGACAGCTTGCTCAACTATTGAAGGAAGATGAATTCAAATCTAGAGCAGCTTGTCTTGAGTACGAATGTGATAAAGCTGATCCTTCTTTCTTTGGTAATCCACATGACAGTAACTACACAGCTTATCAACCATACAATGCACTGAGACGCTAATGGCAAGTATTACACAAACAATCCCTAATTATAATGCTGGGATATCACAACAGCCAGATCAATCAAAACGTCCTGGACAATTAGTTACTGCTAAGAATGTAACGCCTGACCTAGTTCAAGGTCTTATGAAACGTCCAGGTGGTAAATTAATTGGATCCTTAAGTGATGGATCTAATAATTCTGTAACTAATGGAAGATGGTTTCATTACTATAGAGACGAAGATGAACAATATATAGGACAGGTTGCAAGAAATGGTGTAGTTAAAATGTGGAGTTGTATTGACGGCTCTGAGAAGACTGTTAATTATGACTCAGGTACTGCTTCAGCTACAGCTGCCTATCTAACTCATACTAACGATGAGGATATACAAACACTAACCCTTAATGATTATACATATGTAGTTAATCGTACTAAGACAGTTGCAATGGATAGTACCACTGCTCCTACTAGACCTTTTGAAGCTTATGTTGAATTAAAAAAAGTAGCTTATGCTAATCAATATGCACTGAATTTATTTAATAATACTAATACTGTTACTTCAAAGACTGCCACTAGGATTAAAGTTGACTTAATTAAATCTAGTAATAATATGTGTAATGGTAGTGGAGGAATGGTTGCTCAAAGTTCAAGACCTAGTCAATCAAGTAGATGTACCAGTGGGGACACTAGAGACGCCTGGTGCCCTAACATTGCAACACGTATATTTGCAGTAAGTAGTGCTGGCTCCTTAACTGATGATGGTATATCAGGTGCATACACTTATAATGTAGATATTAATGGCTCAAACGCTACAGGTAGAGCAAATTTATATTTTAGAATAAGTACTATAGGTCAGTCTGTACCATTTGGTGATGGCTCAGATGTTACTTATCAGTGTAGATATACCACAACTCACGACCTGTTATACGGTGGTGAAGGTTGGGATCAAGGTGACACTTTTCATGTCTGGATGAAGGATGGTTATTATAAAATAACTATCGAAGAGAATAGTGTATCTGAAGTACAAGCAAACCTTGGTCTTATACGTCCTACACCTACATCATTTGATACTAAGACAACTGTTACAGCTGAAAGTATATTAGGTGATTTGCAAGAAGACATTATAGCAACTAGTGAATTCAGTAGTTCAGAAGTACAGATCGTAGGTAGTGGTATTTATTTAACAAATGGTACTGCATTTAACGTAAGTTCTCCAACAGGTGAGTTACTTAATGTAGTTACTAATGAAGTAAATGATATAACTGACCTACCTACTCAATGTAAAAATGGTTATGTAGTTAAAATTAAAAACAGTGTAGCTCATGAAGATGATTACTTCGTTAGATTTGATGGAGAACATGGTCGTGATGGACCTGGAACATGGACAGAATGTCCTGAACCTGGACGTAAGAATACTATAGACCAAGGCACTATGCCTATCTCTATTGTTAGGGAAGCTAACGGTACCTTTACTGTAGATCAAATCTTATGGGATTCAAATACTTGTGGTAATACTACAACAGTACCTGAACCTTCTTTTGTAGGTAAGACAATTAATAAGATGATCTTCTTTAGGAATAGAATGGTAATGCTCAGTGATGAGAATGTTATCATGTCTAGACCTGGAGACTTCTATAATTTCTGGCCTCGATCTGCTATCACATATACTGCAACAGATAATATTGATTTATCATGTAGTTCTGAAAAACCAGCAATAGTATGGGATGGTATACAAGTTAATGCTGGTTTAGTACTATTTACTAAGACTCAACAGTTCATGTTGACTACAGATAGTGATGTACTGAGCCCTCAAACTGCTAAGATCAACGCTCTAGCTGCTTATAATTTTAATTATAAAACTAACCCTATCTCATTAGGTACTACTATAGGATTCTTAGATAATGCTGGTAAGTATTCTAGGTTCTGGGAGGTAGCTAAAATACTAAGAGAAGGTGAACCTATTGTTGTAGACCAGACTAAGATTGTAAGTAAATTATTTGATAAAGACTTAGAAATCATATCTAATTCTAGAGAAAATGGTTTTATATTCTTTAGTAAAAAAGGTGATACGACTTTATATGCGTATAAATACTTCAATAGTAGCGAGGAACGTTTACAGCAAGCTTGGTTTACATGGGAAGTGATGGGTACAATTGAACATCATGCTGTATTAGATGATGCTTTATTTGTTGTTGTACGCAACGGTGGTAAAGATGTTCTTCAAAAATTCTCACTAAAAATTGATGATGGTGAACGTGAAATAAATGATAACCAAGGTACAACTAGTGATACTACTGATGATATTACATACAGAATTCACTTAGATAATAGCACTTTAATTGCTTCTAGCTCCTTATCTGCATACGATGCTGTTAACAATAGAACTACTTTTAATTTACCTACGGGTTTTAATAATAGTTCCGGTCAGTTAGCAGTCTATGTAGTACCTAGTTCTACGGATCTAACCTTTCAAGGACGCTCAGAGAATGTATCTACTTATGTAGAGAGTGGTGTTACTAAAGTAAGTCTACCTGGAAACTGGAAAACATATGATCCACAATATGTAGAAGATGGTAGTACTGGTGATGAAGTAACACCTGCTAATAACATAGTCTTAGGATATCAGTTTGATATGGAAGTAGAATTTCCTACTATCTATTATCAACAACCTGTGGGAAATCAATGGAGAGCTTTAATTAATGGGTCTTTGGTTGTTCATAGAGTTAAACTTAATTTTGGAGCTAATGGTTTATATACTACAACTATTGATAGAAGAGGTAAACCATCTTATACAGAAACGTGGGAACCTATTATTTCTGATGACTATTCTGCAAACAGAGTACAAATTAATGAACAAACAGAAAGAGTTATTCCTACCTATGAACGGAATAAGAACTTAACTTTAACTTTTAAATCAACACATCCAACTCCTGCTACGTTATATTCAATGACATGGGAAGGAGATTACACCACTCAGAATTACAAACTTGTCTAAATATATTCACCCAATTACAATGGAGGCTGCTCTTGAAGTGGCCTCTAATCTACTACCTGCTGACCGTCGTGAGGTCGAAGAGGGTCATGGTGTAGATGCAAAAGAAGCTCTTATTGATGCTGTTCAGAAACCCTCCTGTGTATACTTCGTAGTGCCTAACGGCAAGACTGCAGGTATGGCTGGAGTAGATGAAGGAGGACAGATCTGGATGTTATGTACAACCGCTATTCATGACTATCCCATGACCTTTGTTCGAGAGGCAAAGCGTTATGTTGAACGTCAAGAAGACAAGTTACTTTGGAATATCGTAGATAAACGTAACAAAGTACATTTAAAGTTGCTTCAATTCCTAGGGTTCAAATTTCTAAAGGAATTTAAACATGGACCCAACCAAATAACCTTTATAGAGTTTTGCCGTGTGCTTAGGTGCTAAAGAGAAGGCTGCAAATGAGCAGCTAAAACGAGATTATCAGCATAAGCTCGATTTAAGAGAGCGTAAATGGATGCAAGACATTAGTTTAACTAGGGTCCAGCATTTACAACATGAACAAGGTATAGATGCTAGCAATCTTGGATTAGCTAACTTCTTTACAGATATACAAGAGAAACATGGAGAAGCAGTTGATGCAATGTTTACTCAAAGTCAAGAAGATTGGAAAGAATATTTAGCTAAGAATGCAGGTGACCAACGTAAAGCAGCAGGACAACTAGGTAGATCTACAGATCGTATCAGTGCTGTTGACCTTGGGGCATATCTTAAGAAAGGTCATGATCAAGTAGAAGCATTAACTAAAGCTTCAGTAGCAGCTAATAAAGCTGCAGGTCAAATGACTGCTAAAGTTAGAGCACAGCAGATGCAATCATTTGCTAATAATATGTTTATTAAACATCCTGATATTGCACCTCCTAAACCTGTTGGTCATGATGTGGGAGCTGCAGCATTCAGAGATGCATTACAAATTGCTAGTACAGTTGTTCAAACTGGTATGGCAGTTGCTTCTCCATTTATTATTAAAAGTGATAGAAGTTTGAAAGAGAATATTAAGAAATTAGGTGAATCACCATCTGGTATAGGTATTTATAAATTTAATTACATTGGTAATGCTAAGAAATATATAGGTGCTATGGCTGATGATGTTATGAAAGTTGTACCAGAAGCTGTATCTACTATGGCTAACGGATTCTTTGGTGTTAACTACAATCTCATTGATGTACAATTTAAGGAGGTAGCATAATGGGTGTTAGAGTAAATGGTCAGTACTATCTTTCAGAAATTACTGATTACCTTACACCAGCTGAGAAAGCTGCGAAAGAAGCTAAGGCTAGAGAAGAACGTGCTCACCAAGATCGGATAGCACATAGTAAGAATATATATGATACTGATAAAGGCATGCAGCAATTAGCAGCTGTTAAAAGTCTTGCTACGTTATCAGCAACTGTAGCTAAAGGTGTATCACAGGGAAAGAAAGCAAGGGAGCAGAAAAAAGCAGAAGAACAAACAGCAACTAATCAAAAATTAACTTTTCTTACAAGTAATCCTACTCATAAAGACGGGTTTAGAACGGCATTAGAATGGAATGAGAAAGCAAAAGGTATTAATGAACAAGATCAGACCTTTAAAAGTTTTGTTGAAGGTTTAAGAGCAGAAGACAAACTATCTGATGAATTAGCACGATACTTACTTAAATCATCTTCTGGAGAATTATTACGTGCTAAACTATGGCAAGGTTCTGATATTGTAAATAACTTTGAAACTACATATAAAGATGATATAAATAATCTTAGAGGTAAAGATAGAGTAGATCATGCAGCAGAATTTAATACTCCTGAAAAAGTTCAACATGATTATAGAACTAAATTAAATACAGCTCTTACTGCTTTAGGTCTTGATGAAGATACTATAATATCTAATTTTGCTACTTCGATACAAAGTTCAAGTGAGAAGGTTAAGACTGCTGCATCTCTTTTATACAGTACAGAAGGTAAATTTGAAGAAGCTATATCATTTGAGCAGGGACTTGAAAAAGCTAGAACAGTTCAGAAAGAAGGTATCTTAAATCCAATAAAGGGACCTGTTCCAGATCCTAGGCTGGATGAAGTTTCAGTGTTTGTTAATCAGCAACTAGATACTTTCACTGCTCTTTATACAGAGAAGGGTATGAAACCTGAGCAAGCTCGGCAAATGGCAAAACAGCGAGTAACTGCTTTAATTAAAATGTCAGTTATTCGAAAAGAATTTAATCAGGCTGATTTAGGGGACTTAAAAAAAGGTTTGAATTTAGGTAATCATCCTGCAGGCAAACATGGAGATGTCTTATTAAGTCAGGATCAGTTTAAAGAAATTGAAATTGCTATAAATAATACTAATATACAACTAAAAGCACAGCATGAGGTAGGTGTTACGAAGATGCTTAATGAAGGTTTAGGTTTAGCCGTAGCTAATAAACTTACAGTTGATCAACATTCTGATTTAATACTTAAATTAGATCAATTAGGTGTTGATAAAAATTCTAAGGAATATAAACAATTACTAAATTATAACCCTGATGCTCAATCAGCTACTTATTATAAGAAAGAGCAAGAGCAGTTTTGGAGTACGATAAAACTTGGTAGAACAAAAAACCTTAAAGCTCAAATAACAAATATTAAGAACAATCAACTAAGAAGCGAGTTAGAACAACTACACGATAGGATAACAGTTAGTAAGGATCAAAATAATTGGCCTGTAACTTATAAAGATGTGGCTAGATCAATGGTTGTAGAAAAAGGTAAATTAACTATAAATCCTGGTGTAGAATTACAAGGCAATGTTTTAGGTGTAAGAAATCATATTGCTAATTTAGCTGATGGATTTTATATGTATGAAATGAGCAGATCAGAACCTGGTGATACAGAGGTAGGAGCACGTGCTCTAGTTAAATTAAATGCTAAACTTGATGAATTAGGATTTAATGTAACTAAGGAAGATGATCCAAGAGCTGGTATATTAACACCTGGAACTAGGGGTCAATATAACCGATTCGGAGTTCATACTAATGTTCAAGCAGAACTAGGTAGGAGTGGTGGAGATTTTAGTCAAAAAGCAAGGAAGATAGTCAGTCTATTTAATGATCCTCAAGGTACAGGCGTTAATACAAAGCAACGTGTTTTAACTTCTCCAGGACTTTTAACTAATATAGAACTACTAGCTGTATCTAAAAATACTCAACTTAATAATCTTACAAGTTGGCCTCGTGATGTTTTATCAACAGCAGAGATGTTAGGCGTAGCTCCGAGTGAATTAGTACGTGCTCAATTGAAAGCTCTTATAGCTAGCCCAGATAAAGCAGATAAAAAATTCGTACAGACTTATCAACTAGATAAGTTTTTAGATAAGATACCTACTGTAGATGTTGAGGTAAGAAAACTTCTCGAACAGAGTGGTAATAAAAATCTTTTATCTAAGTATGAGCATTATGGACTTAGAAGTTTTCATCCAGGAGATTATGAAACTTTAGTTGGGATTGAACAGGGTGTTGAAAAACTTGGGCAAAAAGAAACTAAAGAAGCTCAAGAAGTTAAAGCAAAAGAATCTAGAATAACAAGAATAAAAGAATTATTCGGGAAAGATTTTAAAATAAAACCATCTCTTTTGAAAACTCTTCTAGAATCTGATGAAGCTTTAGATAAATTTATAACTGAACAAGGCTTACTCGAATCAAAATAACATTATGGAAGAACAAGAAATTAGTTTGGAAGACGCTCTAAAAGAATTGGAAGTTCCTACGGGTACTGATTCAGAGAACATACCAACATCTTCTACGGAAGTTTCTACGGAAGGAGAATCCACGGGCGGAATCCGTGGTATGGATCAAGTCTATGACGACAGAGCAGCTGCAGGAGGCGAAGAAGCCCGCTTTAGACCTGGACCTTTAGGATATACACAAGATATACTAGAAGGTACAGGTAGAAATATATACGAAAGTGCAGCACCTTTAGTTGGTATTTCAGATACAATTATAGATGCTATCAACTTTGCTTCAGCAGGTTCTACATTTGATATACCTAAGTTACCTGCATACGAAAGCGAAGTGTATACAGCTTTACGTAACATATCAGGACTTGTAATACCATCTCTTGGTCTTAGAAGTATGGCATTAAATGCTGGTGCTAAGGCACATGCATCAGGTCAAGCAGCACCTTGGTTACAGAAATTAGGTAATATTAAATCATTTGAATACTTTGCTAAGTTTGGTATTGATGTAGGTACTGGTGCTGCAGTTGATTATGTAGCAGAACAAAACCAGAAGGATGATAACCTAATGGGTGTTCTTAAAAACTTCTGGCCTAAGACATTTCAATTTATACCTAATAGTATAGCTACAAATCAAGATGATTCAGCAGGCGAGAAACGTGCTAAGAATGTTAATGAAGGTGCTGTTTTTAGTGTCTTTGCTAGTATCATTGAAGGTATAGCTTACTTAACTAAAGCTGGTAGAAGTATTACTAGAACACGTCAATTTATTGATTCCTCTGGTAAAGAGATAAAAGTTGGAGATCAATTTACAGATATCAAATTCTCTGATAATATAACAGAGGACACTATTCTTAGAAATTATGCTAGAAAAGAGAATTCATTAAATGAACTTAGTGAGTACTATATCAGTAGAGGTGAAGAGCCTCCTAATTGGCCTACACTTCCTGAAAGTGATACTTTAGTTAGAACTCCTGATGATGATGGGATTATTGGTGCAGCTGCAGACGCTGCTCAAATCCAGAATAACATTGAATCTGGTTGGGGTAGACTTGGTACTATTGTTAGTGAAGCTGCTAGAAAAGAAGGACTTGAAATTAACAATCTAACTAATCGTACACTTGTTAGTGAATTAACAGATCAACTCAAGAAGGCTGGTAAGTTTAGTAAAAAGTTAAGATCTAGTACAGTGCTAACTGAACGGATGATTGATAAAGCTGGTAGAACTTTAGCAGCTACACTCTTACATCCTAGAGTTGATACTGATGATATCCTTGGAATCTTAGATGAATTCAAGAGATCAGTTGATGACTCAGTAGTTAGAATTGTAGGTAAGAAAGGTATTAATAGAGCGGTTAAACAATTAAAAGCTCAAATGTTAGACCTTGATGCTCAGAAAGCTAGAGCATATCTAGTTACTTCAGAAGCTGGACAAGTTGCAGACTTCTCTGAAGGTGTAAGGCTTATGGAAGGAGGTTCTTCTATAATGAGAACTGTTGATCTTATGGCAGATCGCTTAGAAGTACTGATGGTAGAGAAAGGTTTAGCTAATTTTGAAGCAGGATCTATGTTTGCTAAGATGAGAGCTTGGCAATCTGCTGTAGATACTGGTGATGCTAGTATTATGAATGCGGCTGCTGAAACTATTTTAGATAGTAGCACTGCTAAAATGACAGAGATCATACCTAAAGCTAAGGAATGGGCTAATACATTAAAAACAGTATCTAGAGAGAATCCAGAATTTCTAAGACCTTTGTTATTAGCTAATGAATTTACTGATGGTGATGTAGATAGTCTATATAAACTACACAGTTGGGCAGCTGATAATCTATCAACATTTAAAAAAGCTATTTATGATGGTAATCCTCATGTACCTTCAATAGTTAATAAAGTATGGTGGAGTAATTTATTTAACTCAGCATTATCTGCTATGAGTACCCCCGCTGCTGCAGGTGTAGGTAACTTAACTGGTATATTAGGTAAAGGTCTGGCTACTGTTACAGGGGCTGTATTGCAAGGTGATATAGCTAGAGCTAAGAAAGCTATGGTAGCTCATTTTGCATTAGATGATACCTTACAAAAAGCTATGGGTCATATGCAATTGGTCTTTAGAAAAGCTTCTAACAATCCTAAAAAAGTTAGTTATGTAATGCGTAGTGATGTAGCTATTCAAGAAGAAAGAGGTTTAGAGAGTTTAAGAGCATGGGCAGACGCTGCTGAAGCAAAAGGCGAAGAAGGCGGTAAAATGATGCTTAGTGTTTTTGAAGACCTTGATGCATTAGCTAGTGATCCTTTCCTTAGGTTTGGAGGTAACTCCATGACAGCACTTGACGGATTTTCTAAATCAGTCATGGCTAATACAGAAGCTAAGTATATAGCATTTAATAAACTTGCTCAATCAGGAGAAGCTATTACTGATAAAAACTTTAAAGCTGCTGTAGATGAAGTTTATAATAAATGGTTTGATAGTAACGGTATGCTCAGTAATGATGCTGTAGATGCTGCAACTAGTGAGATAGCACTTAATGCTAATTCACCTGTAGTTGATGGTATGAATGAATTAATTAAACGATTCCCAGCTGCTAGGACTTTTATATGGTTCCCTAAAACTACGGCAAACGTTATAGATACATTCGGTAAGTGGAGTCCTGCAGGTATATTATCTGCTGATTATCAGAAATTATGGGGTCCATTAGGTAGAAAATCATTAGAGGACTTTTCATTCGATGAGATATCAACTTTCTTAAAAAGTAAAGGTAAGGTAGTAGATGAGTCTGCTATGGATACTTTTGAAATGCTTCGTTATGAAGTCAAAGGTAAAGCTGCTTTAGGTAGTCTTGCTATTACAATGGCTGGTATGGCAGCTATTAATGATAGATGTACTGGTAATGGTCATTATGATAAATCAATCCAAAGACAACGTATAAGAAGTGGATGGAAGCCTAAATCTTGTAAAGCTCCTGGAACTAACAAACAAATTAGTTATGAATGGATGGGTCCAGTAGGTGATTGGCTAGCTCTTACTGTTGATGTTGTAGACAACTTTGATAGTTTGTCTGTTGGTGTACAAGAAGATCTATACAATAAACTTATGTTTGTTTTAGGTTCTTCTATTACTAATAGATCAGTTCTTTCTCAATTAGAACCTATGTACGATGTAATGCAAGGTAACGGTGCAGCAGCTATGAGGTTCCTAACTAACTTTGGTAATAACTTAGTACCTTTAGGTAGTCTAAGAAATGAGTTGGGTAAAATTATGTACCCTCAGTTACGTCAAATTCGTAATGAATTGGATCAGAACTTAAGAAATAGAAATGCTTTCTTAGATGCTGTAGACCCTGAACGTTCACTATCTTCAGTAGTTGATCCTATTGATGGTAAGGAAATTGGTAAAGAAGATAACTGGTTCCTTAGAGTTTGGAATAGAGGACCAGCAAAAGTTACTAGCTTACCATCTAAAGAACGTCAATTCCTTATTGATATTGAATTCAATAGCAATCCTCAGATGAGGTTAAGTAATGGTGGAGCAATATTAGAAAACCATGAGATAGCAGCTATTAATAGTAAAATGGGAGAGCAAGGTATTTATAAAGAAGAAATAAATAGAATAATGAAAAGAGCTGAATCACTTACTTACACTGCTCCAGATGGTACTAAATATAAAGGTTTTACCAATATTATCCAAGGTCAACGAAGAGGTTTAATCTCTTCAGAGATTTTAGATACTGGTAAATATGCAAATATTTTCTCTGAACTAAGAACAGCATATGCACAAGCTAAACGTTTAGCTGAAAAACATATAGATCCTATATTAAGAACAGCTATTGAAGATCGTGAATATGAATTAAAAACTAATAGACGGAATCAACAATATGGTGATATAGATCAAATTGTTCAAGATGCCGGATTAACTGAAACACTTAACATGGCTAAATAATGGCATACATAACGGAAGTTAGTCACACTCAAACGACAACAGGTAACAGGGACTTCTCTGTTACCTTCCCTTTTATGAGTACTGCTGATCTAAGGGTACAACTAGCAGGCGTTACAAAATCTCTAAACACTGACTATACAATCGTTCAATCAGGGGCTAACACCGTTGTTAATTTCAACACAGCTCCTGCTGATAATGCAGTAGTTCGTATCTTTAGAGATACAGACATAGACGCAATCAAATCCACCTATCAATCTGGTAGTTCAATTAGAGCTACAGACCTTAATGAGAATAATACTCAATTACTGTACGCTGCACAAGAGTTTGGTACATTAAAAGAAGATAACTCTGTGTCTTTTTCTTTAGGAGATAAAGGAGATCTACAACTTAATAGTTCATCTGACTGGGTTATACAAAACAATACCATTGAACAAGCTAATATGGCTGACAATAGTATTGGTACTAATGAAATTATTAACGGTAGTATTACTGGTGAGAAGCTTGCTAGCTTAGCTATTACTGCAGCACAGATGGCAGCTAATGCTATTATAAATTCTAAGATAGCAGACGATGCTGTAACCTCAGCTAAGATTGCAGATAATTCTATATTAACAGCACTCATAGCTAATAATGCTGTAGAACCTACTAAGATTAATCAGACAGCTGTTGCAGGTGCTGGTTTTAATCCTACTGGTGCTGTGATATGGTATGCTGGTTCAACAGCTCCTACAGGCTATTTAAAAGCTAATGGAGATAGTATACCAAATGGTAGTGGTACTGTACAAGGTGTCGCTGCAGATTATTCTGGTTTATATGCTATAGTAGGTGGTTCATTACCTGACTTACGTGGTGAGTTTATAAGAGGCTGGGATGATGGAAGGAATGTGGATGGGTCTAGAGCTATTAGATCTACACAAGAAGATATAGCTGAAAATCATACACACTCAGCTGCAACTGGTACTGATGGAGCGCATACTCACCTAGCAACCGTCGATAATAATACTCATGACCATGATATGCCGAATAAGCATCAGAGTTCTAGCAGCGGAAATGAAGTTCAAAGAGGAGGCGATGGCAGTAGTCAAGATTGGAGAACAGAGAACAATACTCACACACACACTGTAACTATAACTGATACCAATAGTACACATACTCATAACATATCAGTCCAGAATCAAACAGGTGGTGGTACTGAAACAAGACCAAGAAACGTGGCTCTTTTAGCCTGTATTAAATATTAACTTATGGCTATTTTAACAACTGAACACTATTATACGGGAAATGCTTCCACCACAAGTTTTGCGTATACATTTCCATATTATAAAACGTCAGACATCAAGGTTACTTGGGATGGCGTATTAAAAACTGAAGGATCACATTATAACGTTACTGGTACTAATATCGTTTTTACTAGCGGTAATGTTCCAGCTAATAACGTCGTCATACATATTTATAGAGATACTGATGTAAGTACATCCAAAGCCACCTTTGCTGCAGGATCATCTATCAGAGCAACAGACTTAAATAATAACGAATTACAATTACTTTACTCTGCCCAAGAAGAGCAAGACCAAAAGGTTCAAACAGCAGATATTAAAGATGGTGCTATTACTTCTGCAAAGATATTAGATGGAACTATTGCCACAGCTGATATAGCTGATAATGCAATTACTTCAGCTAAGATTCAAGCATCTGGAATTGGTACATCTGATATTGCTGATAACGCAGTTACTACTGCAAAGATTGCTGACGACGCTATAACAATGGCGAAGTTAGGTGCTGGTACATTACCTAATGATGTACTTATTAGTACTAATAACTTTGGTACTGGTACAGTTACTGCTACTAACTTAGCATCAAATGCTGTAACAACAGTTAAAATATTAGATGCTAATGTTACTGATGCAAAGCTTGCTTCTAATGCTGTCACAACAGCGAAGATAGCAGACGATGCTGTAACCACAGCAAAGATAGCAACAGGTGCTGTAACATCTGATAGTATTGCTGCAGGTACAATTGCAACAGCTGATATAGGTGATGATGTAGTTACTACTGCTAAGCTTGCTGACAATGCTGTAGGTACTGCAGCAATTGCAAGTGATGCTGTAACATCAGCTAAGATCGCTGATAATGCTATAGGAACTGCTCAAATTGCTGATAATGCTGTCACGACTGCTAAACTGGCTGACGCAGAGCTTACAACTCTTGCTGGCATGCCTGGTGCTACCGCTAGTATTCTTGCCGATAGTACCGCACTTACTTCCACTACTGCCGAGCTTAACTTGCTTGATGGCAAGAGCGTTGTCACATCGGTTAGCGGAAGTTCTACTAACGTTCAGTTACCGACTGCAAAAGCCGTTAACGATGCCATTGCAGCGATAAATACAGATGCAGGTAACTTTGTCCCGATAGCAGATGAACTTAAATTCCCCAACACTAACCCTGATCCTGGTGGTAACGCTGGTACTATTGTTTCCATTGCAGACGCTGGCGGTATTGTTGTTAATGGTTCAGGTGTTAGTACAACTGGTAGAACACTTGGTGGGACTACTGTCACAATTAACGGGATCGACTCCTCCCTCAACAATACTACCATAGCAGCTGGTAAAGGTATGTTGGTACAGACAACTAGTACCTTAAATACCTATGATTACCATAGACTTATAGTAGATGAAGCTGGAGTAGCAACTGCTCAAACACTTGTTAATGATTTTAATAGTCGATATCAAGTAGCATCTAGCGCACCTTCTGCTCAAGTAGATGGTACTGCTTTACAAGATGGTGACTTGTGGTTTGATACCACAGCTAATGAGATGAAAGTATATGATTTAGGAAATACCACATACTCAGTTGTGAGTTCAGTAGGTAATTTCTACATTAGTACACTCTCTAGTTATTCTGGTACAGGTGGTAATAGTGCATCATTCAATGGTTCAGCTTATAGATTTGTACTCAGTAACACTCCAGCTAATGCACAACAACTTATTGTTAGCATCAATGGAGTCATTCAGAAGCCTAATAGTGGAACAAGTCAACCCTCAGAGGGATTTGCTGTTAATGGCAGCTCTATTCTGTTTAGTGCCGCTCCTGCTACTGGTAGCAATTACTTCATTATCCACATCGGAGCCTCAGTAAATATAGGTACTCCAAGTAATAACAGTGTTACTACAGCTATTCTACAGAATGGTTCAGTTACTAATGCTAAGATGGCAGACGATGCTATCGGTATTGCAGAGTTATCAGCAACAGGTACTGCAGGTAATACAACCTTCTTACGCGGAGACAATAGTTGGCAAGTAGTAGATACAACAATAGCTGATGATTCAATAGTCGAAGCTAAACTAGATATTAGTAATGCTCCAGCTGATGGTAAATTCTTACAATATAAAGATAGTTCAGATAAATTAACTTGGACAGCAGTTACTGGTACCCCCGAAGGTGAAGCAGTTAAATCTACTACTAATAGTAATGAAGCTGCTACTAAATTCTTAAGAGCTGACGGAGACGGTACATGTTCTTGGCAAGTACCTCCTGATACTAATACACAAGTAGGCGGTTCTACAGGTGTTGACTTTAACGATACTGTTAAGGCTAGATGGGGTACAGGAAATGATTTAGAAATCTACCACGATGGGACTAATTCTGTTATTGATAACAATACAGGAAATTTAAACATACAAACTGATGGTACTTTATATTTAACTAACGCTGCGGGAAGCGAAGTATTTGTACAAGTAAGTAACAATGGAGCCGTACAGCTTCGATATGATAATGTTACAAAATTTGAAACAGCAAGTGGTGGTGCAACTATTACTGGAGTATGTACTGCCACCTCATTTGCAGGTGACGGTTCCGCTTTAACTGGTGTAGCTGCAGCTTCTGCAGACGGATGTATATTTGAAAATGATCAAACAATATCTAATAACTATACAATTGCTTCTGGTAAAGGAGCACACAGTGTCGGACCTATAACGGTCAATGCCACTGTAACTGTAAACGGAAACTGGGTGGTTAGCTAATGGCAATTACAATTAATGGATCTGCGAATACAGTTGCAGGTGTCGCAGCTGGCGGCATAAATGATAATGTAGTAGATAACGGTACAATGGCAGATGATGCTATTGGAGTAGCTGAATTATCTGCTACAGGTACAGCAAGTTCCTCTACATTTTTAAGAGGAGATAATAGTTGGGCATCCGCAGGTGCAGCTGCAGAAATACTTGCATGGGTGAACTTTAATGGAACAGGAACCGTAGCTATACGGGATCATTACAATGTAAGTTCTATTACTGATGTTGCTACAGGTCATTACACTGTTAATTTTACAAATAATTTACCTACTAACTATGCAACAATTGTCACTTCTGATGGTCTTTATAATGGATCAGTCACATCTTTAGGTCACAATGATGCTGATACAGCCCATACTAATGCTGGCAATGTAAAAGTCGAAGCAAGAGGTGCTGATGGTAGTGGTTCTACTGCAGATTCTGAAACTTATTGTGTAGTTTGTATTAGTTAGTATTATGAGCAAAATTATTTATTCAAACTCAGACGGTACAGTAAGCATCATTACTCCAACAGGGGATATTAATGATGCTAAAAAAGACGTACCTTCTGGAGTTTCCTACGAAATTGTAGAGGATAATAAAATCCCTACAGATCGTACATTCAGAAACGCTTGGGTTAAAGGCTCAGGTGTAGTTACAGAAGATGTAACCAAAGCAAAAGTTATTGCACATACAACTAGAAGAAATAAAAGGGAAGTTGAATTTAAGCCACACGACGATATTATTTCCAAACAAATTCCAGGTCAAAGTGCTAGTGATGCAGAAACAGCTAGAGCTGCAATAAGAACGAAATATGCAACTATGCAAACAAATATAGATAATGCAACGACAATATCTAAAATAAAGGAGGCTCTAGAATAAATGGCAGAATTAAAAATTAAAGCGGACTCAGGCGGTGGAACCGTTTCATTTAAGGGTCCAGCTACAACAACAAGTAATGCTGCCGTTCAACTCACTCTTCCAGTGGATGATGGATCGGCAGATCAATATTTAAAAACAGACGGTAGTGGAGCCCTTAGTTGGGCTACTGTCTCATCAATAGGTGGGGACACAGGTACAACTTTTAACGATGATGTAAAAGTTAAATTTGGGACGGGAAATGATCTTGAAATCTTCCATGATCCTGATGGTGGTGATAGCTCTGCTGCTATAACCAAAATAATGGCAAATAATGGTGATTTAAGAATAGGTACCCAACTAAATAAGAGGGTTATTTTAGGTGCTTACTATGATGCTGGAGGTGGTGGCGATACTCTAGAAATCTGGGGTGGTTCGAATATAGTTCCAGCTGCCAATGATACTATGGATTGCGGAGAAACAAACCATAAGTGGGATGATATCTATGCTACTAATGGTACAATTCAGACCTCAGATCGAAATGATAAAGATAATATCACAACTAGTGATTTAGGTTTATCCTTCATCAATAAACTATCTCCTAAATCTTATAAGTTTAAAGGTAAAACGAGAACTCACTATGGTCTTGTATCACAAGATGTAGAGACTGTCTTAGGTGATATAAGTAAACCTACTTCAGGTTTTGCTGGTTTTATTAAAACAGATAGTAGCGAAGCTAAAGATGGTAGTAGTTATAATTATGGACTACGTTACAACGAGTTCATAGGACCGCTTGTTAAAGCAGTACAAGAGTTAAGTGCAGAGGTCGAAACACTTAAAACTAAAGTCGCCGCACTGGAGGCAGGCTAATGGCAAAAGTAATAACAACTGAGTTACAACACTCAGGCGCATCAAGTGCGAATATAACATTAGCTTCTGATGGTTCAGTAACATTACCTAATGATACTGTTGATATAGCAACTTTATCTGCAACAGGTACAGCAAGTTCTAGTACATTCCTACGTGGTGATAATGCTTGGGCAGCTGCTGGAGGTGGGAAACTTCTTCAAGTAGTAGAAGCTACAACAGCTACAGAAGTATCTAGTACCGCGGCAACAATGGCTGATTCAGGTCTAACTGCATCTATAACACCTGCTAGTGGTAGTAAAGTCCTTATTCTTATCAATCAATCTATCAGACAATATAGGAACAGAAATAGCACTAACCATCAAGGTTTTGGTGTAAACCTTTTAAGAGGCTCAACTATTATCCTAGCTTCCAAGAGAAACGACGCTAATCTTTTTAATGATTTCTATTTAGCAAATGATGCTGTCAATAATACAGTGATACGTCATACAATGAATTTCTTAGACGATTCTCCTGGTGGTGATGGTTCAACTTCGGTTACATATAAGACACAATTTGCCGTCACACATACTGATGATTCTGGTCAAATTTGGGCACAACCTTCTTGGGAATCTCAGAACCAAGCACCTACTTCATCAATAATACTTATGGAGATTGGATCATGACCGTATTAAAATCTGAAGCCTTAGCTTCTTTAAAGCCTAATGCTGAATTTGTATGGACTGGTTCAGCTTGGAGTGGTCTCAATTGGATAGATACTAAACAAACAAAACCTACTGAAGCAGAGGTCGATGCTGAAGTAACTAGATTAACTAATCTAGAAACAGCTAACAAATATCAAGAAAATAGAAAGCCTCTTTATCCAGCTATTGGAGATCAATTAGATGACCTGTATAAACAGGGTGCTTTCTCTGCTGATATGGCAGCTAAAATCAAAAAAGTAAAGGATGACAATCCTAAACCATAATGACATTAACCAAAATAACAGCAGCTGG
>Ga0208158_1000115_pt1 | contig 35290 bp, 40 predicted proteins | sample 8_EtaG_FD_184081 | JGI IMG/M metagenome (GOLD analysis project Ga0208158, IMG submission 184081) | Marine viral communities from the Subarctic Pacific Ocean - 8_ETSP_OMZ_AT15162 metaG (SPAdes) (version 2) | ecosystem: Environmental > Aquatic > Marine > Oceanic | place: Pacific Ocean | collected...
AGGTACAGAATTTGTATCGTCGGCGTGATCTCCATCGTCTTCCTCTATCCCTGCCTGTAATCCAAGAATTGCTAATAAAGAATATCTTCGGCAATACGAAACCGCGCCTCCCCAATCATGCAAAGGATTACGCCCTTGATTAATGGGCATCAAGATTTCTGAATTGATAGATTCGCCGCTTACATGATTTAAGTGAGTTATTAAAACTTGTTGGTTTGAATCAGTAAATCTAAAAGTCTGATGAACTGATAAGCCATTTTTAACAAGCTTTGGATTAACAACGCTAAGTATTCCAGCTAGATCTGCAAATTGCCCATATTGAGCTTTTGCCTCTTTGTGGATAGTTCCAACATCTTTTAAAAACTGCCCGTGAGCTTTTGTTAATTCGCCTGACATTAAGTAGGCCTCCTAATAACTGTTGAAGCTTGCTGTAGTCCTTGATGCCAGCTTTTGAGCTGGACTTTTTGTTCACCAGTAAGAGCCTGTAGATTCACTTTGTTTATATTCATGTCTACTGCTTCTAAGGCAGCTTCCAATATAGACGCTGTGGATTCTTGTATTGATTCTATTTGTGAAAAGGAAGCATCGTTAGAAATGAGAATGATTATCGAAGTTCCTACTATTTATAACGAGCAGGGGTCTACCCGTCAAGTATGAATAGCGTTCAAATATTACATACGCTTAAGTATGTGCCACGAAATACATTCGTTAGGTTAAAGGGGCTGCAACTCTTTGTATTTGATCTTGTCCCCTTTTGTCCAAATATCGATAGGACAAGGTAACTGTTTTTTCATAACTTTCTCAAAACATTCATTGATTTCACAGGACACGGGTTTTTGTGTTCCGTTGTTGGTTGCTTTTTTTATGTCATCTAACGACCATTCAGCCCAACCAGATAAAACCTTTTTTAAGTGAGATAATTTTGTTTTGTTTAACTTCTTAGATAGTTCAGGCTCAAACATTTTCCAACCTTTATCAGGGTCAACCATTTTTTCAATACAAAATTCGCTATATATATGACGTTCAAATTTTCCAATGTTAAGGGCCATTTCTTCCGTTAATTCAATTTGTTCTCCAACATACGAATCGTGCAAACCTTGTAAGCCTGTAAATATTCCAAAGAAATCATATGCATCGGCTGGCTCACCGTCTTCGTTTAAGTATGGGGTCGCGTTGATAAATTTTTCTCTGACTTCCTGACTAAAGTTTTTCTGCGTAGGAGGAATTAATTTTTTATTACCAAAGGTTTGATTTAAACGCTCTAACTGTTTAAAGGTGCGCGGCTTAAGAACTAAAACGCCCTGTTCAATATGTGAAACCTGACTGTTATAAAGGTCAATTCCAAGGATTTGACAAATGACGTGTATGTTCTGCTGACTAAGGGTATTTGCTTCTCTGCCTCTACGAAAGAATAAAGCAAAATTCTCTATACCTCTTTGATCTTCTTCGTCTTTTTGTGGTCTATGCGTAGGCACAACGAATAATTAAGCGAACTTACGCATAAATATATAAGGGGTCAACCCTAAACGCAAGGGGTTAATTGCTTAGGTATAAAAGCTATATATCTAGTCACTGACATTAGTTCTACTTATCAAAAATATTAGTTTAATGCTTAATTCGCCTACGTAGATAATAATTAAAACGCGAGAAATATTGGCTTACCTTGGATCTTCCTTTTTCGCAAGCCCCTGCATGATTCTTTGTTTTGTATAAATTAATTTGAATTAACAGGGGGTAATGTGTATTGGTTTTTTACTGCGATATTAATCAATTCAATTGTTACGGTTACGTTACATTAATGAAAAAACTTACTTAGCTAACGTATTGACAGGCGGGAATGATGAGGCAATATGTATACGTAGTAACACCCACGGAACACAACTCGATGCCCAATGAAAGCAATGAGGAATCAAAAGACGGACGTATAAGAGTCACGCTTCATCCCTCAATCGTTAAAAATATCAAGCAAAAATTACCAGAACATCAACGAGACAGGCCGTTTTCCTTCGTTGTTGATGACCTATTAGCAGAACGACTAAAAACAGATGTTGACAGTAGCCTTACACTTAGCGGACCACCGGGCCGCTATTCATATTCTTCTAATTCAAGTTCTTTTGAAGAGTTAGAAAGTCTGAAAGGAAGAGAAACTTTTCTTACACCTGTTTCTGAAAACTTCATTTGTCACGATCCTGAAAAGCACAAAGCATTTTTAAAAGAAACAAAAAAAACAGCAGCAAAAGATTCGCCAGCTTTTCAAATTTGGTGGGAAACCTATAACGCAGCTCCAAATAAAAGTTCTAATCAGTCAAAATCGAAAGCAAGAACCGCATGGAAAGAGGCAGTAAAAAATCAAACACCTGAAAAATTAATAGAAGCCGCTAAGAGGGCCGTAAAAGATCAAGCGCGAAAGATAGGGGCTGATCAATGGGTTGCACCCTTTCCTGACGCTCATAGATGGCTTAGAGACGAATGCTATACAGTTTTCCTTGAGGGTATTAAGCCTACGCAGGAAGAAAGGATTATTCCGGGGGTAACGGCGTTATGAATTATTCAAAGCTTTATGACCCTTCAAAGGCTGGAAATTATGTTTGGGCTATGACTGCCAAAAACGCAAAATTTGGCGATCAATCGACATATCAACTAACACTCGAACCATCCCCGAAAATGTGGGAAGAAAGAGGATATGTACTTGCCGCTCCATATCAAACCGGAATGTATAGACAAGAGGATGGGGTGTATATGACCTACTGTCCCCCTGTCGAAGGAGTTAGGCCCGGAAAATATATCCCTGTCTTATCTAAAGAACAAATTAACGAGGCAAAAAAGAACTACGAAAGAGACAAGACTTACACCAAGTATGGAACAACTTACGCGGCGTCTATATGAAAAGATCTTTAGTAAGAGTTGCAACACCAGAGGCAGCGCAAAAAATCTTATTTCGATTACTTAAAGACGGCAAAATCACCGTTGAAGATATTGACAAAGAGTCACCAAGTTCGGCCCTTTTAAGAGAAACAGCAGCCAAATATTCACCAGAAATAGAACTAAAACCTCACGTTAATTTATTACGCCATGATGTCATCGTTCAATCCAACGGCATACAAAAATCTAAGGGAATCAAAAAGGTTGCCGCCAGATCCAAACCTGATTTTTAGAGAAAGTGATCATAAATATTTTGACAAGATCAGCAAACGGATTTTTCCGCTTTCCGTTACTGAGGTCATTAATCCTAGAAGAAATAATTTCGTTAATAAGAATATGGAGGACGGGGCCAAAAGAGGGACGCACGTTCACGCTTGTTTAGAACGGTTTCTTAATACAGGTCACGCAGGAACACAAAGCCCCTATGAAGAATGGATTAGTAAATTAGTTGAATATAGGTATTGGTCAAAGGTTATCCCGATTGCTGTAGAACTGGAATTATGCGACAGAAAGCATTGGATCGCCGGAAAGCTTGACGCGCTTGTTGTACATAAAGAGACAAATAAAATTATCTTGGTTGACCTAAAAACAAGGAAAGCGAAGAAAGACGAAAAAACGGGAAAGGTAACTTTTAGCAAAGAGTCATCAACAAAATTGCATAAGCAATTCGGGGGATATTTAGACCTGCTTTATCAAAACTATAAGCATTTATGGGTTGATGAATGTATGGTTATTTATTCGCATCAATACGGCGTAGATACAGATACTTTTAGCGATCTAGAGGAATACCGAGGTTTATATCAAAGCGCTAGATCAATCTATTTCCACCAACAAAACAAAATCTACGGTTTCTAAAATGAGCTATTACAACACTATTGAAGAAGTAGGCTCCGCGCTTACTGAATCGAATAAGAAAACAAGGAAACAAGAGGATCTTATTTTTGCTCTATTTCAAAAGAGGAATGAACCACTAAGTCCGTCAATGGTATTAAGTCAGTCAGGTTTGAATTGTCCGATTACTTCGATCAGGCGGGCAATAACTGATTTAACTAATTCAGGCCGTATTGTTAAAACGGAACGTCAGGTAAAGGGTATGTATGGCAAGGCAGAACATTTATGGGAGCTGCCTGATCTAAAGGAACCAAAACAAGTATCCTTATTTACTACGCCTAAGTATTGACAAAGGGTTGACCCATTGGCACTATCAAATTAATGAAACAAAAACAATGTACGAACTTACAAAAGCCATCTTCCTTTTGGCGATCTCTGCGCCTATTTTGTACGGGGTTAATTCTCTTACCAATAGCGTTAGTTCTTATCCTGATCCGTCGGTCTTTGCTGTTGATACAGTTACTATTTCTACGCAGGCCTATGGTAAAGAAGCCTATAAGGACTATCAGGTTAGAAGCTATGGAAACTGAGGATTACAACGACGAGCAAAAAAAAACTCAAGAGTGGTTAAAGAATTTCGATGATCCTTTGATGTTAAGCAACGCCAGATATATCGCTGAATACAATTACCACCTTCCAAACGAGCAAAACAACGAAGAAAACAACCTAACCCAATACCCTGACGTTGATTACGATGATGCAATTCAGTAGCGAAGTATTAAACAGCCCTGATCTTATCCTTGCTGAACTAGCAAAGATTAAAAGAGAAATCAGAACACTTACAGCCGCCGAGTCTGTTCTTAAGGATGAACTGGAAGAACATCGGAAGGATGGAAGGATCAAAGGTATTTTCGAGAGTTTTGGAGTTATTGCGACAAGGGTAAGGCGTGAAGGTAAGTGGAATTATTCTGAGCGCTTACAAAGATTAGAAGTTGAAATGACAGAAGAACTAGACGATCAAAAAAAGACAGAAAGGGAAGACGGGCCCGCAAGACGAAACGACCCAACTTTTCATTGGACAATTCGGAATAAATCAAAAGATGAATAGACAAGAAAAAATCGAAGCCGCTGAAAGGCGAATTATTGAACTAAAAACACTTATTAAACATTGGAGGAAAAATGAAAATAATTAGTGTTGATGTTGTTGGGGTTCCTGTCGCTCAGGGATCAATCAAAAGAACGCCTTTTGGAGTCGCTTATAGCAACGATAAAGAATTGAAATCTTGGCGACAAGATGTGATGACCTATTTGTTATCAGCTCGACCTGATGATTGGGAAATTGATTGCGCTTTTGCTGTTAGTTGTGAATTTCGTTTTATGCGACCTAAAGCGCATTTCGGGAAAAAAGGATTAAGGCCTAGCGCTCCTAGATATAAAACGACTAAAAGTGATACGGATAAATTAATAAGGTCAATAGGTGATTCGATACAACAATCAGGATTAGTTAGGGATGATTCACAGATTATTAAATGGGCAGCAAGTAAAAGATATTGCGACACAGGTGAAAGTCCGGGTGCATCTATCACGCTAAGTAGTCAACCATGACGCTTAGACTTATCGACACCTTTAGCGGTATTGGCGGTTTTAGTTTCTCGGCGGAAAAATTAGTTGGAGGATTTAAAACAGTTGCATTTGTCGAGTGTGAACCATTTTGTCAAAAGGTATTAAAAAAGCATTGGCCCCATGTCGAACAATTCCATGACATCAGAACCTACAACCCCGAACCATATTCAGCAGACGTTATTTGTGGGGGATTTCCTTGCCAATCAATCTCAAATGCGGGCAAGCGCGAAGGGATCACAAAGACTTCACAATCTGGTTTGTGGTACGAACTCTATAGAATCATTTGCTTATTACAGCCGCGATACGTCGTCTTGGAAAACGTGTCAGCAATCCTTTCTAGAGGACTTGGAATCGTTCTCGGAAACTTGGCCGAGGCAGGGTATAACTGTGAATGGTGTTGCATACCAGCGACGTTTATTAAAGGAGCCTGTCACCAGAGAGATCGCTGGTGGCTTATTGCCTACAATCAAAGCGAGCGAACCGGGGAGTACAAGTCACGGTTACGGGGACAGTTTAAAGGAAGGGATTTGCAAACAAATAGGGATACCAACCAAGAAATATCCACTACTACCAACACCAAGGGCAGCGAAGGGAATGGAAATGAGACTATCGAAAAATATGGCAAAGCTAGAACACAAGAAATATTTAGAGACAGAAATGGCGGCAAGAATACATACACATGGCGAAACACACCTCACGAACTCAAAGGAGATTGGAGAGAATGGAGTATTAAACCCGTCATTTTGTAGAACTTCTAATGGGGTTCCCTCTGGGCTGGACAGAACTAAAAGATTGAAGGCATTAGGAAATAGCATTGTGCCTCAAGTTGCAGCGATACCACTACAAAGGGTTTTAGATTTAGAAAAACTTACTGTTTCTACTTAGACATAATTGACAAGGGTCTACCCCTGATATATATTAAAGAAGTCGAGAGACACCCAATTGCAAAAGTTTTAAATGACTTCTTCTTCACTTTCTCAAATGCCATATCATCCTCTACTTAAAGAGGCGAAGCAAATGAGAGAAAGCTTAAACGAGACTCAAGGATTACAAGCCAAGTTAAACCGCCAAGAAAAAGCAACTACATTTTTGTTTTACGCCTTTGCGATTTCTCTTTCAGCCGCCTTTATCTTTTAATTACCGCGCCCCCTTTCTCTAGGGGGTTTTTATTTCTTCGCTTTTATATCAATGATTACTATGAAAAAACTAAGTCAAGAAACAAGAAACAAGATCTTCAAAAGATGTAAAATTTCAATATTTTTAGGTGATGCTTCTGTTGGCTATGACTATTTGAAACTTGATGATGAAAGTCTTTTAAACAGCTACGGATGGCTTCTCGAAAATTGGGATGAAAGCCTTGATTCGATCCCTGTTGACGATTAATCCCAACGTCGGGGAGCCTGCAATAAAACACCCGTGAGGGAAATACAAGGCACGTAATTGGCGTGATCCATCCCCCGACATTTCAATTGTTAATTAATTGTTACTATGTAGACGTAGGGGTCAACCCCAGTATATAATTAGAACATACACAAAGAGGAGACTCTTCCAATGAAAATTCAACTACAAGCTTTAGAAAACGGTTTCGGTGTTGTAGATGGCGGCAAAACTTCTCAGCAATTAAACGGTTATCGCTTTACTGTTGTTCGTTTTGAAGACAACGCCGTTTACCACTTCGCAACTACTAAGCAAATTAAAGAACTTTGGAAATAACACCTGAGCCGAAAGGCTCTTTTTTTTGTCTGTTAATATTGTGGGCCAGCCAACCTTTCTCACTGGTGATGGGGAACACTCCAAACGCTGACCCAAACTAAAAATATCTCTATATTGACAATACGCAAGCATAGTAAGTCTAATGCGTCGCTTTTTAGATTGGTTAAGTTCAGGCTTCGTTTATCGCAGTCCTACGGATCGTGTAGAGGCATGGCGGCGTAATGCGATGTATATGTCTAGTCGTCAGCTAAGGGACTTATCAGGTATATCCGCGCACTATTCAAAGGCAGTAATAATAAGTAGATATATCAATGATGAAATGTCACATCTTAAGTAGAATAAATTTGTTGTTTACCCCCTTCGCAAGTATTAGCATTTTGGTTATTGGATAGCTATTAAACCCTTGGAGTTGTAGAGGACGCTAGGGGTTTTTTAGTGTCTACCTATTACGCCAATTCTTATTTCTTTGTGTCCCTTCAAGCGCTGCGATCTTCTGTTCTAGCAACGCTACCCGCTTAAACAATGCCCTTACGTCCTTATCTTTCCTGTTAACAATAATGCTAAGGGTGAATAAGAAAATAGAGACTACGGCACCAATACAGGCGGCTATTACTTCATTCATTGGTTTCCTAGTAAGTTATTCCATTTTTCAGCAATTTCTTTTTCCTTATTGACTCTGTTTCTTATTTGTATCTCTACGCCTAAACCTGTAAACGTATTTGCGTGAGGATGTGACGGATTATTATGTCGTCCGTCTAAAAAATATAATTTCTCCATTAATTCAGTACGGGCTGCGTTCTCCCAGATAGACAAGGGTTGACTCATTACTACAAACAATTAGCTTAGGTATATTACTATTACTGCGTAGCAAGTAAACGCTGATGGCTGAACAACCAACAAAAACACCAGAGGAAACAAAAAAGAATCCTCTACAAAAGTTAAAAGAGGGGTTAGATGATAAAGAAGAACAAGCCGTCGTTATTACAACCCTAATAAAAATTGTCGTCTTAGGCTGGTCAGGAGCCATCCTCACATTAAATTACGTTTCCATCCCCGGAATACCTCAACAGAAAATAGATCCAACGTTCATAGCTTCAGTATTCACAGGAGTTCTCGCAAGTTTTAATATTACTACTGCGTCAAAAAAAGGTGATGGAACTTATAAAGCAGAAGAGGAAAAAAGAAAAGCAGAAGCCGCTAACGGTTCAGTAACAACAATGAGATTTGAAACAGGGGTTAAAATTATTCCTATTCAACCAAGACAAGAACGTCTTGCCACTGACGAAATCACCCAACGTCCTATAGACCCAGAAACAGGCAAATTGACATGAAACGACTACTAATCCCCTTTCTCCTTTTGGCTGCTAGTCCTGCAAATGCGAACTTTATTCATCGCATAACTACATCAGGTCAAACAAGCCTTGATAATGCCTTTTCAACTTCTGTGCGTGGGCCTAGTACTTACAGCGCATCAGGTACAAATATTCAAGTCTCTAGCGCTAATGGTTCAACCTTCGGAGGGCTAAACGTTCAATCTGGTACTGCCGCGGCTGGTCATAAACTCGGAACTTACGCCGTACACACTGAGGGTTCAGCATGGTCTTTTGCTGAATCGTTCCAGTTAGGCGACGCCATACCAAGTGCAACAACGGTTTCTAGCGGTACAGTTGGATCGCTGCCAGCATGGACAACGACTACGACGGGAGCTGGAGGCCATACACCGGGATCAATCACATTAACGTCTGAACATTTAGTTACAGGAACAGGCGGCGGGCCGGGTAGTGATGTTGTCTTGCAGACTGTATCTGAATTAAGTGTCCTTAAATAAGCTTTTACTTCTATTTCTGCTGTTAGGTGTTAAGGCAAATGCAAATGTTGTGACGCCTTCGTTCTCTTCAGGTACTTTAAATTCTAGGCAAGAGGTTAAATCTGTAGTAGTAGAAAATATCGTATCGGTTGATTATACAAGTGGGTACCAATACACCGTTTCAGGGACAGGGATAGAGCCTATAAATGGTGACATGATTAGCCCTAAAGCAACTTTGTTAAATGCTCAAACAGTAGACGGGGTTACTTTTCAATGGACAGGCGTAGACGCATCAACAAAACCTGACTGGAAACTAACAACACCGGGGGGATCTTTTAATTTTTCCGAAAGCCTACTTGCTCCATCATTATCGAATGTCACCAACATCAATAGAACAACTACTACTGAAAGCATCGTTGAAAGTGTAAGTGTTTTTCTACAATGAAAAAATATTATTTAATACTCTTACTTTTAACCTTTAATTGTAAACAAGTTAATGCTAACTCTACTGTTGTCGCCTCTCCTTCCAGCTCTAGTCAAGGGTCAGTAGTTAACCAAGGTATTCAAGTCCAGACAGGCTCTTTTATGTATCAAGAATTAGGCGACGGGATTAGATGCAGCGGTACAACGCTAACCGTTAACCCCTTTGTCGCAAATGTGAATAGTTGGAAAGATCCATATGAACCTTATTACATGGAAAATATTTATGACGATTCAACTGATGGCGATGGAAATTTACTTAACCCCGGATCTGTCCTCTTTCAAAAACCCGTACGAACGGGACAACCCAAAAATAATTTATCTAGGAATTTTGGTATAACTGCGACTATTGCAATGCCATTAGATAGGGAAGCCGTTAAACGATGCAAACAAGCAATGCAAAAAAGAGTTGAATTTTTAGATATGGCAGTCAAAGCAAAAAAATTAGATTATTCACTTAGTAGGCTTAAGCATTGCGCGGCTCAGAAAAAACTTGGCTATGTATTCGCAGAGGATAGCCCTAGCTTTGTTGTCTGCTCTGACGTCTTGCTTACTACGCCTAGCGGGGTATTAATTGAACACAAGCACTCTATCGATCACGTTGAGCCTTCCGACGTTCAGAAACAGAAAGGGTCTTAGGTTTTTTACCACGTATAGCTAATAACTTCTTTGTTATTTTTTTACTAAATGATTTAACTTGTCCTTTGATTTTGCCCTGTAAGAACTTTGCTAACGGTTGCCCAAAAGCCGTGACCATTACAACGGAAGTAGTAGCAATTAACGCCGTTGAAGCCAAAGTCGTAGGGGGCGGCACGTATGAATTAATAACATCAAATAACGCTCTATCTTGATAAATAGTTTCACATAATTCACCGTTCTTTTCATAGCGTAAAACAACTTTATTCCCTAGCTTTGACGGTGCGCCGGGCGGGGGTGATCCGGGTCGTGGACAAGGTAATTCAAGTTTTGCTTGTTGATCTAAATTAAGATTTGATAGATCAGTATTAAAATCACTATCGCCGAAATCTTCCCCGCTTTCTTCTTTTTTTTTCTCTTTTTTCTTTTGATTATTTGTTTCTGGAATATTACTTATTTGTGGGGTTAATATTGGTTTTTCTTCGACTTGTTCTTCTTGACCTGAAAGATCATCAACACTAAACGTAGGCATTTCAAAAACAGGCCCGTCGCAAATCAAAATATTGCCCTTTGGATCTTTATCAATTAAGCCTTTATTTCTAACCGTCCTAGTCCGAACGCAACCAGGCATACGAATTGCGGGGAATCCTTCAAACCGTATTTGATTAGTTAATGCTGGAATTATTGGGTTGCTTATCGTTTCATCAACTGACCAAGTAGGAACTTCTCTTACTTTTATTTCACGAATTTCTGTCACTAATTAACAATCAACAAAATCGCCGCCTATATCTTTCCCAATCTGTGAAGCTTTCCTTTGTGCTACTGAATTAGCTAACCAACCCACTACAGGCAAACCAGAAAGGAAACCAGATGCAGGAGTAGACGAAATTAACGCGCCGCCAACTATCTCCCCTTGTGATTCAGCGCTGCCTTTATCTTTGATGCACTGCAAATAAGCAGATGTTAGTTTTGCATTATCTACAGGGTGATGGGCAATATATTCTTTTCTTGTGTAGTCAGTCTTACCGTTCCATTTTGATTTTTCACTACTAAATAAAACCGTCTTAGGTTGGTGCATGTTATGGGTGATCGTTAAATCTAATTTCTCCCCGTCTTTGCTATATCGCATTTGTGATGCGCTGTTTTCTGTCGTGGCCAATCGGGCTAAATCGAACGGGGCTGAACCTCCTGACTTTGATAGCAGAGTTAACGAGAAAAAATTGCTACCGATTAAACCAGCCGATAGCAGAATCGTTAGATATGGAAATTCAGAACGGTAGGACATTACCTGTTGCCTTTGGCAATGGTGGTTTAATACTGCTTTGTATATTCTCAATCACTTGATCTTGAATCGTAAAAAGCATATCGTTCACAAACTTTGTTCGTTGTGAGAAAACGAAAGCCCCGCCACCAATGAGACCAATTAAGACCCCAGTGTTTACGAATGTAAGTATTCTGATCATTCTTTTACAATCCCTGCCTGCGAATCAACCTCATCTAATATTTCTTTTTGTATTTGGCTAAGTCTTTCGTTTGTTGGCTTTAACTTTTCCTCTGCTTCTTTTGTTATTGCTTTAATTTGTGCATCTGCTTCTTTTACAATCTCATTTGCTTGTTTTGTTAAAGTGTCTTTCTCTTGTGCTAATTGATTTAAGTCAGCCATTGAATTGTATTAACTACGTCTAAGTATAAGGTCTACCCCCAATATGTCAAAGCAGCAATTCTATCCCTGACCTGTTCGGCCAGCACTAAGCTACGAGTGGGCATAATAAATGTATTTATAAGTTGACCCCCCATTAGTTTCCGCACTTTGACCTGACTTTACAACAAACCCTGTTGCAGTCGTATTTACATAATCTGTATTTGCTGCTGATTCTGCGGCACTTGAGTTTAGCTTTAATAATTTATCATTTCCTGAAGACCCTAAACTTCTAAGAGTGTCAAAAACACACCAGTTTTGTGCATGAGTAGTTGATTTAATAATTATAAATCTAGGGGTAAATCCTGTGGTAAGGGTAACATCACTAGAACTGCCATCAAATTCTCCAACCTTGCTGATGCCGTCAACGCTGGCGAAGAGCATGGCTATCTGATCATAATTATTAGTACCATTTACCCAACTAGAATCACCTACCGTAAAGTGTGTTGAAGTTGGAGCCGTATCATTAAATTTATTAATAGCATTAGCTTCCGCATCAGTACCATTTAATTTCAATGCATAATCCCAAGGGTCAGTTCCACCATTTAAACCTTTATGACCTACTACCCAACTGTTTCCACTAGTACTTCTTTGCTTTAGCCAAATCATCTCAGGGGTTTTTGAGAGGCTATGCGGCACTTGGCGACCTGCAACTCCGTCCGATTTATAACACACCACATCAAAACCAGCGTGGCGTTTCCACATCCATGCTTGATAGCTTGCGTCCCATGCCGATATTTCACCCCAACCCAGATTACTGTCAAATTGCATTGCACTCCAAGCAGCTTCGCCGTTACTAAGGTTTGTATCTAAATATTTTCCTTGAATTGATCTTGTTCCTAATGACCAGTTGTTACTTACAGTTTTATGTCTAGCGAAAGCCATATCTACAATAAAATTACTATCAAACGCTGGAATAGTAGAGCTAGAGGCACCCGTATCCATAGCGAATAGCTCAGTAGCCGTTCTAGGTTTGCCACAATATCCATCTGGTCTTCTGATAGCCATCCAGATAAAAGTCTCACCATCTTTATTTAACTCGTCACGATTAGTTTTAATTTTAAAGCCTGTAGATGTTAAATCTATTCTTTCTGCCGCACTGGGTTCCGCATTGCTTAAATTTGGATACAACCATTTGTCATCACCATCACTAACAATACCTCTCATACTGTCAAACATATGCCAATGTTCATTAGCAAAACTAGAAGCTTTCACCATAAGGAAAGAAGGCTCCCAACCTAAATTAATGACTGGACCTAACCCAGAAGATCCATTGCCTACATACGATCCCGTAGATATTACATTTTGGTCCTCATTCTCTCCGAACACATAACCAGCAGGGTCATCGAATGGTGAATCACTACTTGCTGTTGGATTACCGACAGCCGTAATCGTTCCAGGAGCAACAGTTGAACCAGTTGTAGATGAGTTATTGCAACATAAAAGCTTGGTATTCGTTATGTTTGTTAATGGCTCAGTGGGTGGCTTAAATGATGATGTATAAACTGCTGTTCCTTTTACCACTCTTACATTTGATATTCCACCTTTCCACTCGAAAGTGTCATTAGAATAAGCCCCTATGGTAGCTTCTTGAGTTGGAACATTAAGAGTATCACTAAAAGAATTAGTTTCTATACCATTAATAAATATTTTGGTTGTTCCTGAACTTCTAGCAATTGCGTAATGTGTCCATTGACCTACTGCTGGTACTCCAGAGTATATAGACGAACCTACAGCAGGGTTATATACTTCCCACTTGCCAGAAATAATTTTAAAAGAAGGATTATTCATCCCAAAGCTTAACCAAACTCTAGTATTTAAATCTTCTGGTTTAAGCCAAGCTTCAACCGTATAATCTCCTGTTCCAAACTGAAAATCACTCGTACTACCAACAGACAAAAAATCACTCGACCCGTCAAACTCAACAGACCTTGCCTCGCTGGCGTTGCTTTCACCTCCTGCAAAAATATAAGCTATATATTCATCACCAATTGTAGGTGCAAAACCATTAGATTTAAATCCAATATCTGTAGAAGTTGGCCCATCTGGCCCCCAAGTACCTGCAAAAGTTCCGACTGCATCAGTTTTGCTTAATTGTAAGTACTTATCTTCTCCTAACGAACGATGATATACCAACCAATCTTGAGCAGAGTCTATATTTTTAAGTAAAATTAAACCTGGAATACAGCCAAGTTGATGAGCTACTCTTTGATTAGTTGTATTTGTCGTAGTAAATTTAACAATATCCAAGAAACCAGGTGTCTTTTTCCAAGTCCAACCGACATTGGTTTCATTACTACCGTTTGTAATACCAGAATTACCTACTTTAAATCCACCTACAAATCTTGAATTTACATAATCTTCATTTGTATCTTGATCATCGTTTGTATTGCTATATAGAACTTTATTATTACCTCTAGCTGAATCTACAAGTATATGATTTGCAGTATGATTTCTACCTTTTATCCATACTAAATCTGGTTCAAAGTCTGATCCAGTTATATTTTGACCGCTAGAATTACCATCTCCCTCATAGACATGAGTGTAAAAACAATCGTCAATGTAAACAGAGGATTTTTTTGCACCTGCACCTAAAAGCATTTGTTGAATAGGACTCATAATTAATCTCCGTGTTGTGTGTTAGTTAGTAGTAGGTACATTTATGAAACCGTCATTTTAGAAGATTGAATGTATGCTGTCGTTCCATTCAAGAACCATATTGTGGCCATGGCTCTAGCTCCAAGAGCTATTGTGCTTCCCTTTATGTCTACACCATCAGCACCATTATATAAAGCAGTTCCTAAAGCACTTGCATTTATGTTTTGATCGTTAGAACTTTCATTTAAAAGAGTAACAGTATTACCTTTGACAAAGGTTGAGTTAGGTATGACCCAACCACCGCTTGTGTTATGAATAACCTTTCCACCGTCAGTGTCAACCAAAGTATAAGCTGAAGTTTTTGCATCACCAGGAATATTCCTTAAATCGCCTTTGCTGTCTGATACCTTTCCAGCAAACGTGGCATTGCCTGAACTATTAACTTCAAGCGTATTTGTACCAGAGGAAGATCTAAATTTAATACCACTAGTTCCACCTTGGATATATAAAAAATTAGAATTATGTTGTATTTTTCCTGCTGCTTCTCCTGACCATGTGCCATTAGCTATACGAATATCACCATTTGCAGGAATTGTAAGTGCTCCTGAAACATTACCTGTGACGTTTCCAGTTAAAGGGCCGCTAAACGCAGTTGCCGCAATCGTTCCTGTAAAAGCATTTGCGCTCTTACTCCATACAACGTTTGAACTAGCACCCGTGAATGTTGCGTCGCCATTAACAACTAAGCCTGTAAGAGTACCAACAGAAGTTAAAGAACTAGTAACGACATTAGAAGCGAGAGTTGTACCCGTTAGGTTTGCCGCTGCGTCGTCTGTTGCGTCTGTTTCCCATGTAAGTGTTGCGACCTGACCGCTAACCGTTGACTTAAGAACTTTTCCAGTTGCCCCAACGCTTGTAGGTAGTTCAATAGTGTAACTAGTTCCGACGGTTGTTCCTGCCTGAATCGCTACATATTCACCGCCTGCCGCGTCGCCTAGTCTTAAATCTGCCTGCGCTGAAAGAGTTAAATTCCCGCTAGTTGTTATTGCTTGCGTACCGAAATCAGGCGATATTTTTGACCCTGCGATTGCTGCATCACTAGCTACGTTTCCATTAGTAACCGTGATAGCTGTAGGTAATGCCCCTGTTGCCAGCTTGCTAAGTGCTATTGCTGCGCTACTACTAATTTTTGCGTTTGTTATTGCAGAGGCCGCAATTGTTAATACGCCTGCATTAGATAACGTTGCATCTCCGCTAACTGCCTGAACTGTTGCAACATTGCTTCCATTACCAACAAGGATTGAACCACTAGCAAGAGCCGCTAGTTTGCTATATGCCAGAGCTGCGTTTGTAGCAACATCAGCATTAACAATCGACGCACCGCCAGAAACTAAAACTGTTCCACTTTGATCAGGAAAATTGATTGTTTTATCTGCTGTGGTCGGATCTACAACACCAATTGTCGTTTCAAATGAATCCGCCGTCGCGCCTTCGTAGACCAAACTTCCAGTATTGCTTATTAATATTTCGCCGCTGACGGTTCCACCTGTTTTGCTTAGTTTTTCTGTTTCGATCTCTTGAACTACGTCTTGCAGATTTGTTGAGCTAAGGCCGCCAAATGGGGTGAAGGCAATATTCGCCGCAACTTGCGAAGCTACCGTCTGCGATAAATCAATTTCTACCCATGAGCTACTTGAAGTATTGGTAACACCTAAAATGTAATCGGGTGGTTTTAATTGACCTGTAATTCCTGTAATTCCCGATGGTGTACCTTGAACCGATACGACGACGTATAAAGAATCAGTAGTCGCGCTGGCTGTTGGTAAATTTGAACCAACAACTAAACCCGCCGCTGCCCCTGCGCTTGTGACACTATCAACCTTTGAAGTACTAGCGTTATAGGTGCCGCCCGGAATAAGAGCGCCCTTACTAAGACTCGAAATTGCCTGCCAAGCCGTACCATCATGCACGAAGCAATCCTCCGTGGTCGTGTCAAAAAGTAGCTGACCTTGGAAGGCTGGCGAAGGGTAAGACCCAACTTGAGCAATGGATTGAAAGACCACCGTACTTGCATCACCAAGTTTTGCAGCCGTTACAGATTTCGTACCTAAACGCGCAGTTGCGACCGTTCCACTTGTTAATAATGCAGCGCTGTGATTCGGTAAATCTGAATCCGTGATTTGGCTGCCGCTACTAACTGCGCCGGATGCCGTAACAACTACTTTTGTGTAAGTTCCGGGTGTTGCCGTGTTATCTACGCTAATTACTCCACTACTAACCGCGAGGCCTGTTCCTACTTGCAGCGCCCCTTTTGCCGATGAACTTCCGTCTGGTAAATCAGCCGCCGTAATTGTTCGATAGGCACTAACTAAACCTTTTGCCGTCACTGCGACGAGGTTATAAGCGCTGCTAGCTGTTACATCATTATCGATTTCAATAACACCCGTATCCATCCTTAAGCCTTCGCCATTTACCTTGATCGCTCCTAATGCTGAACTTGTCGCCGTTGGCAAATCCGCGCCTGTAATTGCTCTAAGTGAAACCGCACCCGCCGCACCTGATGGGCCTGCCAAGAACTGAGCCGCCGCACTTGAATCATCTATTGATGCGCTTAATGCCCTTGTACTTCCTGACGTAGCAACCGCAATATTAACAATAGAAGTTGTATCACCTGTAATTGAATTTATAGAGGCCGCTGCTTTTAATGATTGCCACGCGCTACCGTCCCAAATACTCGCCGCATATCCGTCATTACTATTCGCAGCAATCTGTCCTGTAAATCCACCTGATCCGGGTAAGGATGTAACTAGTTGGGCGCTTGAATTATTATCTAACTTCGCTGCCGTAATGGCATCATTGGCGACCTTTGCCGTTGAAATTCCTAAATCTGCGACGGCTGTTCCGGCTATCGACCCTGCTGTTACGGAAACCTTTGCTATTGGTATTGCGTTACTACCTAATAAACCAAAACTATTAGCACTAAATAAGTTTGCAATCGTCAGGCTTTTCGTTTCAGAGGCCGACCCGTCAACTACCGCAATTTTATCTGCCGTCGCAAGATTATCTCCTAACGCGGGCAGTTGCGAGATTTTTAAATCAGCCATCTTACGCCGTTAATCTGTTTCTTGTAATAGTTTAGCCGTTGTATCCTGTTCTAATAGAATGTCGTCGCTATCTTCTTGAAGGATCTTATTAGCTGCGTCGCTATTAATCTTAAGGTCGACTCCTCCAGTAGTGACAAAGTTTATAGTCATGTCTACGGGTTGACCCACATTGAAGCTTACAGCCGATTGGGTTACTACCGCGTTTATTTCATACCAAAGCTCGTCATCTAAATTTGAACTTATACCACTAGGGTTATATCCGCTTGTCTTTAAATACAATTGCGCCCCAAATTCTGACCCGATTTTTGTTCTAGTAACTAATTCCAACAAGTAGTGAGGCGGGTCAAAATTGCCTGAGCCTTCAGAATCTTCATAATCCCAAGCGCAAGTAATACGGCCATTTCCAGAAATTAACGAGGAATAACGTTCTCTGTGATACTCAGATAAAGCAGTTACATCAACCGATTCAACATCTGTATTTATTTCGTATGAACTTACTTGACCCAACATTCTATAAATAGCATTTTGAACCGAAATTTTTACAGGTAAATCAGAGCTAATAGAAGTCAAAGTTAAAGCGTTAGAACTTAAACCATTAACAGCATTAGCAAAGGAGGAAAAAAGTCTTATCCCTCCTAAATCGTCTTTATGTATAAAAGCCGTAAAACTTGATTGTCTAGTGTTATCTGGCCATGAAGCCGCTGCAATAAACAAAAGATCTGTTCCGTTTGTTGTTGAAATTTCTACTTGATCGCCTGTAATTAATTCGTCAGCCTCATCAAAACTAAATCGCTTCTTTGACGTATTGACATCATCCGTATTAATAGTTGCAAATAAATCACCCTGCGCCGTTTTGCGCTGAAGCATGACTTTTCCAAAACCGCCTAAATAGATACTCATTAGATTGTTGCTGTAGTTAGTTCGCCTGTTGCTTGAAAACTTATCTGCGCTTTTGCTATTTCTCCCGGTGATGCTGAAATATTTGCCCCTGTTATAAACGCCGTCATTGTTACATCTTTATTTGTTGAACCATCAGTAAATCTAAGAGTTAAAGTTTTGCTGTCGCTATCAGATAACCCTGAATTTCCAGTCTTAACAAGCATTCTTAAAAATTCTGACCCGTCGTTTGTTCCGTCGTCTTGCTTATAATAAATTATTTCCGCGCTACCCGTAAACGTTTGAAGTCCCGGCGTAAATGTTCTTACAGAATCCCCTAAACTTGTTGTTTCTAATAATCCCGCGCTTGCATTAAGTGAAAAAGAAGTTGTCTTACCAACCTCATCAGTTCCTAATAAAAATTTTGCATCACGGCCTGTAAATGGTTTAGCCATTCCCTTTTACTACGTTTACATAGCAGTCTATAGGACACCGATTAAATCAACAGTAACGGAACTAATTCCTTTCTTAATTTGAACAATAGATGGGGCCGCTGCGTATCTCCATTTATTAGGCGCAGGTGCGTCAATCGTTCCTGTTGCGCCGTCCCAACCTGATTTTGCTTGACTAGGTAGATCAAAGGTTGAGTAGCTACCAAAGCGATCATCAAAGTGGGTATTAAATTCCTCTGCCTGACTATCGGTTATATTTTCATATCTCAATTGTAGTTTCATTCCTGTTCTCTTATTGCCGTATAAAATCCGGCGTTCTGCGCCTGACTGATTAGTAAATGTTTTTACAGGATATGAACCGGGGTCAAATTGACGACGATTAGGGGAAAGTGTAGGAAAAGCCATTTAAGAATCAAAAGTAAACTTAGAATCGTCAGTTATATCTATAGCTAGTTTAGACCGACTATTATCATCACAAGGAAACTCGCTGGCAACGATAGACACCGTATTGTCTTGATCAAGTGTTAACTGTTCTACTAAATATATGTTTTGACTAATAACCGTTGATTCAATCGTAAATATCGTATTAAAGAAAGTTGCATCGCTTGTCGTCATATTGGTTACTTGCATTGATCCACTTACTACGTCATCTGAGGCTGGCGAATAATAAAGAACATTGTAGAAACCATCAATTAATGTTTGAGCGCTTGTTATCTCACCTGTCGTTGATACTGCGCCATTATTTGCCGCACTGTATGGGCTTGCCTCTGTTTTTACTTTTATATAATCCCCTGCGGCCAAATCCAAACCAAACGCCGCTGTTTTAAATGCGATTGTATGGGTTACATGTTTACGCAAGGCAAGGAAATATTTACCAACTAAACGAGCGTGATTTGTTTGCGTGACGTATTTGGTAAGGTCGAAGGATTCAACGCTTTCTGTTTCAGGGCTAGTTTTATATTTAACCGTAGTAACAACTTCTTTTGGTAATTGATTTTTTTTAGTTTCCCTATAACGCAATACAGCTTTAAACGACTCTCTTTCTTCCGCGCCTAAATAATTTAATTCAAATGAATCCTCAATAATATTTCCGCTAGTAAATAGTTGTTTAACAGTAACCGCCCCTGTTGATATATCCCCGCCGGGTGTAACAGGTAACGCAGGTTTTAAAGAAAGTTGCCCATCAGATAGAACGAAACTACATAAGAAGTTGGGCGCGTTTTCTGCAATGTATTGCCGAATATTTACAGGTTGATCAATTGCGCCGTCAAAGAATAAAGAGTTTTGTCTAAGGAACTTTGATGTATTTGCTAAATCAGTTGTATTAATTAGATCATCAGTTGAACCGAGGATCGTTCCAGCTCCCGCCGTCGTATCCGTTAATAAGTAATAAACAAGATCAGTAAATAAATTACTTGCGCCATTCCCTGTATCGTCAGGGTGATTTAATTTAACTTTGATTCCTTCAGATAACCAAACGCGCACCTGATCTAAAGCCGTAAAACGCCTTGATGCTTTTAGAGCTAAACCAGCCGTTGCCATGTTTTTGTATGTTGGAACAGTTGGATTGCTTACACTTTCATTTACATAAACGATTGAATGTTCAGGTTCATTTTGATTTGATTTTTCGATTAAATTTCCATAAAAACTTATATCAGATATTTGCGTTAAATTTTCAAATTCTCTATCGGCTGAATATACACCGCCTGAACTTGTTGAACCGATACCCATTACTTTAAATTTTGCGCCTAAATCGTCATAGTTTGTCCAACCTCCACCGCCTCCAGATTCAGTAATAAAAAATTCTTCTCCTACTTCCCAATTCGTCGCGGTGTTTGAATTAGCTAAAACCTCGGCTGTAAAGTTTTTATATCCTTTTTCCATATCAACGAAAGAACTATAATCAGCCGCTAACCATTCAGAATCCGAATCATCCATTACCGTCGCGGTTAATTTAACTTGTATATCTTTCGGGTTTGAAATTGTCTTAGTTACTTCTCTTACTGTTCCGGCTGAATATTGTTCTGCATTACCAAAAACTTCGTAATACCATCCTTGAATAATCTTTTTAGCTTGATCTCCTGTTTCAATTCCTGTAACCGTCAAACTTATTCCTGAACTTGTTAAACCACCTGAAACACCCGGAACCATTTTAAAAGGGTTGCTTCCTGTAATTGTTCTTGATACTGAAATTGTGCTACCTAACGCCCATCCTCCCGCGCTGCTATCTATTACTTGATAATCATCAATAGTCCAAGAGCTATTAACAGAACTAGCCGCGTAATGCGTTACTTTCTCTTGTCTTGTAACGCCCCAATAAGTAAAACCATTACCGGGCTGTTGGCTGCCGTCAGGATATGGGCCATTTCTATCAACCGTATATCTATAATTACCAATTTCAAAAACAACTAATTCAGGACTGCTTTGGTAGATCGTGTAGTAATTGCCTGCGCCTGTTGAACCTACATTTGGGTTAGTTGGTTGCGATGAATCCCATTCTTTCCAATAGAACGACCAACCGCTGATATTTCCAAACTTATGTTCAGTAACAAAGTAAGGGTTAAATATTCCACCATGCGCCGCCGATCCGTCCCTTACATCAAAGTTTGTTTCTGGGTTTTTCCAGCCAGAGGGCAATTCAATTCTTCTAGCGTGATAACGAATCTTGACCCACTCACTACCGGGCAATGTTTCCTGAACTGTTAAATATTTTGTACCGCCGATTGGTGTTCCAGAACTATCAGCATTACCGAAAGCCTCGAAACAGAAACTATCTCTCATGCCATCGGGTGAACCTGTAGGCGAACTAAATAACCCTTGATAAAACAGGCTTGTAATTCTTGTTTCTTCTATATGTTCCGGCTGATAACTTTGAATCTGAACAGATGATGGATAACTACGGACAATGATTGAAGGGTTAGAACTTGGCTTATTTGTTAATTCGTCGTTTCTTAAAATATCAGCTACGGTTAATTTTTCGCCTTTTAAAGTAATAACAAAACCACCAGGAACAGTACCCGATATTTGATCTTTTGATGAACTTAACCTTACGACTCTTGTTGTTGGTAATAGCTTAGTTATAAAGCTTGCAGTTCTAGGGACAAACTTAAATTCATAAGCTTTTAACGCAGGGTGAGTAAATCGAATCGAATTATATTGTTCTGTTGGGTTACTACCAATTACGCAAAATAAACTCCCAAAAGTGCTATCAGTACCGTTAACTAAATTCCAAACAGAGGTATCAACTTCACGAAAATAAATTGAAAAGACCGACGCACGTTTTAAAAAGGTTGTTATTGTTCCGTTTGTTAATTGAACCTTATCGCCATCAAATGTTTTTAATTGGTCAGGGGTTGGGATGCTTTGGAAATTACAAAGACCTGTTAAGCGTTGAAAGACCTTAGAACGCAATCCAATTTCTGTTACATCGCAAGGGCGTTGATTCCTAACAATTCCTGTTGATGATCTTGCTAACGGGTAGAAATCAGTATTCGGTATATATCCATCATCTGTAGGATCAGGGCCGTCAATATCTGCTATGTAAAAACTACGCCCTAATAAATCAGCATTAACTAAACCTACCTTTGTACCAAAAGTTGAAGTATCTGTTTCTATACATTCAAGCTCAATAACTTGATCGTTTCCTGTTGGTTTCCATTGCGTTAAAGATCTTGTTTTAACTTTAAAAGTTGTTTTTCCAATCTGGAATATTTCGCCTAATTGCAACGCATCATCAGCGCTAATTCTTCTTTGATCTAGTTCTGAATTAATATCATCGACCGTTACGTTATCGCCATAAACCTCATCAATAGAACCTGATTTAATTGTGAAATCAATTGTCTGACCTTTAGCAATATCGACCTCTGAAAATCTTGTGCCGTTCTCTGGAAGTGTTGTCGTGTTAACTCTAGTAATTCCCATTCGGCTCGAATAGTTCCGGCCTATCCCTTCCATACCTAATTCCTTTGCATCTTCAAATAGAACTGTTCCTCCTTTATCTCCTGCAATTTTTACCCTTTCTTTTACTAATGTATTTTGTGGATCATCATCTGTAGGTATTGAAATAACGCGCCAATTAACTCTGTAAGGCGTTCCATTAACGATAGGAGAATAAACCCCAAACTCTGCATTGTTGGTAAGGCTACGGGCAGAACAAAACGCCTCATCGGTCAAGCTATCGCGGGTAGGACAAGCAAAGACATCATTATTATTTTCAGGATCACCCGACGATTCATTCCCCCTCGTTCCATATTGCAAATCAGAAGCTTTTATTCTTGAGTTATTATTGACGCTTTGACCTTTCCAATAAAAAGCAAAAGTATCTTCAAAAATTGCATCTAACGCACCTGAACCAATAAAAATTCCCTCAAGTTCTGGTCTTATTAGTTCACCTTTTCCAGCCTCACCAACGGCAAACATTAATTTTACGCCTTGTTGTAATCCATGCGAAAACATACGTGACCAAACAAGAGGGGGCGCTACTAACATCCCGCCTGTTGTTCCCGTGTACTTACCAAAAATAATGGGGATAGCTTGTGCGAAGGTTGCTAACTCTGCCTGACTTTCAAAACCTCTAGTCGGTAGAAATCTTGTTCCGCCTGTTATCGAGTCTAAAGTCCTCTGATCTATTGCTTGCGGTTTCTTTGGCTTTGGAGCCAATAACATTGATATACCAGTTAAAACAAGACTGACGGCAAGGTTGATTAAAAAAACTGTTTCAGCCGCCTTAGCATTGATTTCAGGAATTAATTCATAACCGGCGGGTCTTGTCTTTGCTCTTTTAATTCCCTCTAATACTAATTTTCTATATTCATTTTCAGTACATCCAATAGTTTCTATAAGTTGTTTCTCGAACGGAAGTAATACGACTTTCTTAAGGCTTGCGCCAAACACCAATTCACCATTTTTTGATGTGGGTTGCAATACAAGATTCCTTTCTGCCATGACACCGCGAAATTAAACCCCGTTTTATCAGGGATAAGAATTATGTCTCCATCATACGCAGGCCTATCAATTCTTACCCCCCATGAATAAAGATCACGAAAGATTTTAAATTTTGACTCTTCATACCAAGACGTATCAAAAGGGGGTGTCTCAATATCTAATCGCTTTAAAACGACATAACAAAGATTAATGCAATCAATTTCCCCATTTGTTCCATCAGCTCCGCGTTTATAACGTAAGCCAATCAAATCACTGCAATCTGACACCGCTACTTGTTGGTAAATCTCCAACTAACGATTTATCTAACCGTCTTTGAGGTATATCGCTCCCCACAGAATCAAGAATAGTCCCAACAGATAAAGTAACACTAATTTCGTTCCATTGACCGCCCATAATTCGACCATGATAAGTGTGCATAGGATTAAAAGAAGTGTTATCGGTAGGGTCTAAAATCATTACTTTTATATTGCATAACCATTTATTTTTTATAGCTTCATCAGCCCAATTTCTAGTTAATGAGTTATTAGGAAAAACAATTGAACACTCTGTACCGTCGCCATTTCTATTAACACTTACTCCAGAGAATCCAAACGGTGCAAACGTGTAATCGTTTCCAGAATATGTAATAGTTTCGTTAATAAAAAAGTTTTGAAACTTATATTGTGTCCCATTTAATAATAAAAAATTACCAACTGCTATTTCCATAATTAAACCCCAATTCTTTTACGTGTATTAGGACTTGTTTGAAGCCTGCGTAAAGTCATTTGTTCACCTTTTCTAGCGCCTTGTTCTGTCGCTGATCTAATACCCTGTTCAAACTGTTGGGAGGTTACATAATCAACGGCGTTAATACGTTGAACATCAAAACGAACATCTATCGCGCCAGCTCCTACAAGATTACCGCTTTCATCTTCAGAACCACCTACGCCATCAATAACACTTTGCCCCCTTGCTCCTTTGGCGTAACGCCGCATTGCCTGATCCATTTGATCGGCTCTAATGACATATTCGGAACCCGCCTCACCTATAAGGGCGTTTGTAGGTTTATTAACAAAACCACCTGTAGCAAAAGGGCTTGCCATTGGGTTGTCAAAATCTAAAGCATTTAAACCCGAACCTTGAACCGACCCTCTAACTGTTTGAGTGCCTCCCCCAAATCCCCCACTTAAAGAACTTGTTAATGCACTTTTAAACGCACTAAATAACGGTTGTGTAATTCCTTGTCTTATCGTTATCCGTGCCAAATCCGCAATGATACTTTGAACTAATGATTTAAATTGAAGTTTTCCAGTTGTAACGAAATTAACAAGCGCATCTTCTAAACCTTTAAAAGCACTAACAAGAGAATCACCAACTAAGGAACCAATATCGTTTAAACCTTTTCCAAATTCATCTAATTTTTTCATCATTGATTTTCCAAACGTAGTTTCTAATAATGATTTTGCTTTCTTTGTTTCTTGATTAATTCCCCAAATAGTCATTTTTAAAGTATCGCCTGATTTCTCTGCGTCTTTATCATTTCCACTAGGGAACAAACTACCAATTTTATTTAATTTATCTAATGGGCCTGTACTTAATTTGTATAAAGTATCAAAAAAGAATTTAAAACCCGGCGCGTTAATAATTTTAGTTAAAGTTTTTGTCGTATCAGTTAAACCATTAACAAGCGCTAATATTCGTTCCATATTGTCAGCGATTGCCGCAATTTTTAATTCTTCAATTGCAATATTTAAATTTCTAAATTGTTGTTCTGGCCCTTTCATCGCTTCCGCTAATTTGTCAGCCCCTTCAGTTCGCAGTCGTTCCAGAGCTGGCAAAATAAATTCTGTTGTTACTTTTCCTTCTTTTGCTAAATCTTTTATTTCTCCTACCGTTACATTCATCTCTTTGGCGATTGCCTGAATAACAGCAGGCGTTTGTTCAAATACGCTCCTTAATTCATCACCTCTTAAGGCTCCAGTACCTAACGCCTGACTTAATTGCAAGAAAGCATTTGAGGCCTCAGTCGCGCTTGAACCGCTTAATTTTGCAGCGGTGTTAAAGCCTTCATAGACAGATCTAATTGTTTCTAATGAAATACCTAATGGACGTAACCTTGCATAAACCTGTGCAAATTCTCTATTAGCTTGCGTTTGACTTAATCCAAATTTCTTAGATGCTGCTGTTGCCGCTTCAGTAACAGAGGCTAAATTATCAAACCCCTGCGATAACAACATCAAACGCCTTTCTGATTCGGCACGTTGAACAGTGACATTTAAAGCATCTTGAACAATCCTTAACGATGCGTAGGCTTTTGCTAATCCATCAACCGTTAGTTTTACATTCTTAACCCGACCCGCTAAACCTTGCATGGAGTTACCCATGCGTTTGATACCTTGTTGCCCTAACGTCTTAACCGCTAGGAGCATATTAAATTTTGCGCCTTGTGCCATTTATTTATTACCTCTGTTTAATAGTTCAATAGCAGTTGCTTCCATGATTTGAAGATCCTCGAAAGTTTCTTTGCTATACGCATACATATTAACTAAGGCTAACACCGATGAGTAATCAAAACCTGTAACTCCACCAACTGAAGTACGCCATTGAGTTTGACACCTAAGAAATAATTCAACCGCAGGCCAATTTTCAGGCCAAACAGCAAAGTCTTTTTCTTTCTTTTTTTCAGGTATTTTTAAACCTAATATTGCCGCGTCTTTCTCTCGTTCATCTTTTACGCCGCCTTTCCCCCAATACTCAACGGCGCTAATTAGTTTTTTCTTTTTGCCCCCGCAATACTTTCAAAAAATGATTGTGCTATGGCTGTTGCAACCATTGGTACGTCAAGTAATTTCTTTAAATTTGACTTATTAAAATCAACGGGGTTCCCTTCATCGTCGTCGATAGAATCCCAACCTATTAAGACCTCAGAAACCAATTCAATATCAGTAATTTTATTTTTATCTATTTGATCCCCCATTTCAATGATCCTAGTTTGAGTGATTCTTTTAAATTCACCGTTAAAAGTCTGAACAGAATGTTTTCCGTTTCCTGTTGGTGTTTTAACTTTTACAGGCCATTTATAAGACTCGTTTTGATCTAAAACAAATGCCATTAATTAATACTTAGACGTATTAACAGGGTAGACCCTCTATTAAGTCAATGCAAGAGATATTTCGTTATTGCCTGCTGATGTTGGTGTTGCAACATAGGGTAAGGAAAGCATTTGTATGCCGTTTTCCTCTGTATAAGCAGGCGACGCGATGTCAATTTGTCCAGCGGTAAAGGTAACTTTATTACCAGCGGTTTGACCATGCTGGAACGTTAAATTGCCTGTTGCTGTACCTGTTGCAGTTGTAAAGAAGTTTTTAGCAGATAGGGCAGGCGCTTCAATTACTGCCTCACCCGCTGGCTTTCTATCTGTAACTAAGATTTCTTTTGTACCACCTACAAACTCGTTATAAATTGTTTCGTTGTTTTGGTCGTAACTAAATGATTGCAAACTTGCCGAATAAGAGAATATTTGTAGCGCTGTTGTATTTCCATTTTTGAAAATTACAGGATCGGCTTGATTAGCATAAGTACAAGTAGGTAACGCGGTATCTGTTGGGTCGTTATAAATTCCTGTAAATGTAAAGCTTATAACTGGGATCTCTCCAACACTTGCATTTAACGAAAAGGAACCTCTAGCACCTGTAATTTTATGTCTAATGCCATCAATGCCAACGTAGAAAGTACAAGAATCAAACGAGCTACTTACTGGCGCATAGGTAACAGATGTAGAGCTAACAATTGTCTGAGACATCGCGCAAGCTTTCATAGCTGGCCCCCATGCTGGCGCAGTTCCGGCGGCTCCAGATGCAGCTAATTCGACCTCGAAAGTTAGACTGACACGCTGTTGCGCCAATAGTTGAGGATAATTACCGAGATAGCCGCGAATAGTCTCACGCTCTACAACATCAGCCTCTAAAGGCGTAATTTCTAGGTTGCGTACTTCTATCGCATTTGCCGAACCTGTAGGCGTTGGATCGGTTGCATAACTTGACTCAAGCTTGCAAAGAATCGTTCTTAATCTCGTTAGCTTTGGCATCGCTCAATCAATCTGAATCTATATGCTTACATAATAGTCTGATATGCCTACGCAGTAACAGAATTAACGCTAGTTCTATATCTAATTAGGAAATCCATCCCTATTACTCCCGCCGCTTGATCAGCATCTACCATTTCAAAACTTACGCTCTGAGGTTGAACATCAATACAGGTACTATTTAACGTTAAGTCAGCCGTCATCTTTGAATGAACTGATTCAACAATAGGGTCAGCTACCTCGTCAGGAACATCACCGCGAACAATAATTGAGATTCTTACCGTTAAAGACCAATCAAGTTTAGGTAAAGATAGATTCTGTTCACAAGTATCACTAACAGGTTCAATCACTAACGCGGGTGATTCGTTACGCGCCAAAGGCACGACCCGGCTCCTGTAAATCCTCGCTCCGACGTTGGTGGTATTAGCCAAACTTGTTTTTATTTGATCTAAAATATTTTCTCTTTTTGTCGTCATTAGTTTTTAGATAAGGAAATTTGACAAGTTAAACCGTCTAAATCTCTTTCGTTTGTTCTACAGGTATAAGCAGTACCCGCAACCGTCACGGTATCCCCTGCTTTGATTGCGGAATAAGAAGAGCTTTTGCAATGCAAAACGTAATCCGTACTAATTATTTGATCGCCTGCAATGATTGTTGTTGGTTCATCTAATATCCCCTTTCCCGTAACACCTCCAGCAACAACAGTTACCGCAAGATCAGAAAATATTGCATCTAGTGAATCAGTTGCTATCGCCATTTAAAGTTTTGGTTGTAATTACTTTTGGCTTTTTTGGTGTTGCTTTTGGTGTAGTTGCAGGTGCGTTAACTGCCTCTGTCGCTCTACCAAATTTAATTAATTGTTTTGCCGCATCATCACTTACCTCGTAAGTTTGACCGTTTTCTAAATGTTGCCCATCTGCTGAACAGGTCTTAGAAATTAAAACTTTCATAAAAAAAAGAGGGGGTGGTTGCCCACCCCGTAACGGTTATAAATTAAACAGTTATATCGGCTATGGTGCCAAATGAAACTGGGTTTCTTACTGCTACATCAAGCGTCATAATCCCACGGATTGAAGTTAATGCCTTGCTGAAGTCGTCTTGATCTTCACCGACAGTAATTTCTAAACCTCCTCCCCAAAAACCAGTAATACACTGCGAGAAGTCACCATAAACAAGCGCGTTACAAACTCCAGAGGATGAACCTTTAGTTAAGTTTGAAGGTACTTGATTAGAAGAAAGAACACCCCAACCGTTAAGAGTTGCAGGTGTGCCGCCTCTACCAATTGCCTGTAAGTCTTGGTTGTAAAGGTATTCACCGCCAGACGTTTTCAATTTTTTGAGCGCCCCGACTACCTTCGCGTTTGTAATGTACTTAACGGTTCCTGTATTTACAGCGCCGTTGTCTTCCATTACAGCAGTTTCAAGATCAACAACTTTGTCCATTGTGATCGCGCCGCCATTAGTTCCAATTGCGACAGAATTTATTGAGCTTGTATTCATAATTCCGGTTGGCTGTCCTGAACTGCCAGAGCCGTTAAGAATTGCAAGATCCATCGCTAGCTGTAGACCATCGCGAAGATCATCTCTAATTAGCTGTTCAATACCGGGTGTTCCTTGTAAAAGTACCTGTCGAGAGTGCTTCTGGATTGCCGCTAAATTTTTTGGCGACATTTGGATTTGATCAAACGTACTGTTTGAAAAAGTAATCGCCGTAGTTTCAGAACTTAACCAGTAAGTACTGCCAACGCCACTTTGACGCGGAATTGCCACGTCACCGACTAATCCATTTATGGTTCTTACGCCTGCGGAAAGCATAACGCTCTGATTTCTTAAGGCTTGAATAAAATCACCTGCCAAAAGGTCAGTTGCAACTAGGTTGCCCCCTACATTCGCAGTTCCCGCGACGTATGTTGCACGTTCAGAAAGTGCAGTAAACGGAACGAAAAAGCTTTTCTCGGTTGAGCGCTTATGTCCTTTAAGTTCTACATCACGTGATAACTCGCGAACGTAACCAGCTTCACGGCTAGACCAATCACCAGTCAAAAGAGAACGGATACCAGCACTGATTTCATAATCGCACTGTTCTTTTTCGTTTAGCTCTACAGGGGCAACAGTTTCAACAGGCTTTGCATTAATACGCTCTAATGCAATCTTTCTAGTTTCTTCGATTGAAGTTCCCTCGGTAATAAGTGTTTCTTTTAACTCATCGCCTAGTTGATGCCTTTCGCATACAACAGAAATTTCTCTAATACGGTTACGTTCATCAGAGGCCGCCTTTTTGGAAGCCTCAGAACGCACCACTTCAAGATCGGGTGTCGTTGTCATCTGAGTTTTAGAATCAGGTTTACTTTGTGGTGCGTCGGTTGACGCAACGGCGTTATTACGCTGTGTTTCCATATTACTAGATTCTTGCTGTGTAGACATAGTAACGTCAGTTTTTTCAACTTCTTTTGCTCTCCCTATTCCGATTTCTGGGTCAGCAGCGATGACCGCAATACTTATTTCCGCTGGCTGCCACGCACGAACGAGATAACTATCTTTATCGTCATCTAGCCTTTCGACATCATTCACAGAATACCCGACTGATACCCCGCGCAGTATCCCATTGCGGACATCGTTAAAAACTTCAGAAGGAAAAGGGTTATCGCTGAAACGCACACGGGCATAACCGCGCTCATTTTTTAGCCACGCTTTTTCTACTACGCCTATGGGTTTATTGGGATCATGGTTGAAAAGCAAGGGAGCTGCATCGTTCAAACGTGAAAAATCAATTGCGCCCTCACGGTGATCTAAAATTTCATTTCCTAGCGCACCTCTATTTACTGGGTTCGTACTTGAGAAGCTAAATTCGATTGTGCGATCTTCCTTAATGTCAAATTCGACGGGTTGGGATCGATGTTGTATTTGATTTTCTAAATCACGTTTCTTTTCCATTGGTGTCGGTATCATTGCTTTCTATATTAGTACCTGTTTGCTGTTTAGACGTATCAGGTATTGTTGTGTCAAAAAACAGGCCAAGTTGCTCCTGTTGTTCAACCTCGTTTTTACGAGCTGGTAGAAATTCCTCAATATCGCCTGAACCCATTTCGGATATAACTTGTGCCTGAGTTTTAAAGCCTGCTTTAACTGCCTCTTTTGCCGCTGCAATTTCTTTTTGCGGGTCAACGTATGCCCATCCTCTAAATAACCAACGAATACGGCGATACTTATCAGGATCTAACTCGTACCCACTTAGATCTAAGTTCCCACTTAGCACCGCAAGATCTAACCATAAATCGAACAAAGGTTGTAAGAATCTTTCCTCTAAATACTTTTGAATCATCTTGTAATGATCCCTATCTTCTAACAGGCTTAACCGTGATGAGCTGTAATTAGTTTGTGAAAAGTCTTTTGATACTGATTCATAACTAACCCCACATCCACTAGCCAAAGATCTAAGAATTATTCGATTAAATGGTTCAAATTCGCCGTTCGGTGCGTCTAGGTTTGGAATATTAACGCTTTCGTTACTGTTTAGATATTTAAAAGTACCCGGCTCGAAGTCTGTTACGCGCTCATTTTCAAATACGTCATCACCAACTAAACCATCATCAGAATTTGTGGATATAAAACCCATTAACGCCGAGCTGGCACGACTGCGAATTAATTGACTGTGTTGATAGCCATCTAATTGATGCATTGCCTCTAATGCAGGCGCAAGCATCGAAACGCCCCTTGTCTGCGACGGCCTGTCAGTAATTAACAGATGAATAATTTCATCCGCATTTATTAGCATGTGTTGTTTTGTATTAACAGGGATAGGGAAAGGGGTATCGCCGGGATGTTTTTTGAAAAAACTATATCTAACAGGTCTATTAAATACATCTCTTTCTATTCCCATACGCCAAGTATTGTTTTTATTTTTTGTACCGCCGTTAAAATCATTATCCAATTGTTCTGGTTCTAATAATTCAAGCCCTAGAGGTATAGTCGAACGCCCAAAAGGTTTCTTTATTAACCTTACGAAAATTTCACCCGCCTCAAATAATTGTTTTGCAATAATTAGTTCTATATCAGCAAAACAATCACGCCCATTAGCCGAAACTGAATCATATCTTCCCCACTGTTTCCACTTCATTTCTATTGCATCATTAATTTTTTTATCTAACTTTCCCCCGCGTTTCATACGGGTTTGACATTGAATACGCGTACCTTGCCCTATTACATTTAATGCAAAACTTCTTTGACCCTGACGCAAATAGGGGTTATCCCTGCAACCTTGCCTAGCTCTTGCTAAAAGTTTGCTATTGCTACCTTTAATTTCACTATCGGCGCTTGTTGATGCTGCCATCCAACCGAGGTTGTATCGGGTTGAATTTGCCCCCTGATAATTACGCCTTTTTTTTGGCATGGTCGTAACCTTTGCCTCTGGTTCAGATTTAAAAACGCCAGATAAAGCTTGATCAAAAAATCCCATTGTTAAGCACCAAAGCGAACGAATACCCTTTTACCGCTACCTAATCCCTGCTTTATTTTCTCCGCGTCGTTCTCTCTAAATATTTCTTGATTAATCCGATTTAATTCAATATGTAGTTTTTCAATATCCACCCTTTTGTATGTACGCCCACCAACTGAATATTCTTGTGCGCCATCACTAAATTTTCTTAACGCGGCTTTAATGTTATCTCTATCAATTTCGTTTTGTGTTCTGTTATCTAGTGCGGCGGGTGTGCCTGTATAAACAAGAGATTCTTTAACTTTAAATTCACCAGTTGCTAGTTGATAACTTTCTGATCCTTTACTTACTACAGCCGCCCAGATCCAATTTCCTTTATCAAAATTTGTGGTAACAGAACTTGCAATTGTAAAACGCCAACCTGAACTGTAGGCACTACCTACAACCGTTGCGCCTTCAGAAGCCGTATTAGTTCTTAAGTAGTAAGTAAGTGTCCAATCAGGAGAAGTTGCACTTTCATCAAAACCAACCGTTGCTGACCCGTCCTCCCATGTAACAGTAGTAGCAGCCGTTATAATTGCTGGAAAAGAAGAAACCCACGTCATTGAACATCACCAAGAATTAACATAGTTTCTCTGTGCAGACGTATTAATTTTAGCGTCTTTTACGTTGTTTTTATCTGATTTAACCGATTTTAAGAGTCTATTAGTAAATATTTCGTAGATTTTACCGCGAGGAAAGCGTTGATATAAATGATTCAATGCAGCAAAAGCATACACGGCGCAATCAAGAGCTTCAACGTTTTGATTTTTCTTTTGAACGTATTCCGTACCTCTCCCGTTTTTCTTCAATACTCTTCTTTCACCTGTGAACTGTTTAAACCATGCCTCTTCTGTCTGCGCGTGGAAATGAAGCTTATTATTGAATTTTAAACGAGCAAATAAAACATCTTTGATTGTGTCACTACCAACCATATAAACAACAACACCCTTTTTTATTGCCCTGCCCCTGTAATTAAGATCAACCCGTGAACCGCGCCCGATTGCTGGTTTCCCTGACTGGCTACTACCTTTAATACCAATAACACCTAGCCCTTGACGTTGACGGCAATAGTTATAAACGGCCTGCGTTGCTAATCCACCTGTATCTATGGCGCAACATTCAGCTTTTAACTTGCCGCCGTTTGGATGTTCATATTCATTTGTCAGCAATATATCTAACCCTTCCCATACCGTCCCTTGATTTGGGTCGCCATAAATAACGTCATGCTGAATTAAATACATATGTTCCTCTGGCGCTATCCCCCACGTACTAACTTCAATCCGTTCATCTTTTGTCCCTCCGCCCCCCTGAATATCAACCCCCATTACAAGAAACAAAACATCCTCTGGGATAGTTCCGGGCAAATATTTTTCACACCGTTTTAACAGTGCCTCGGCTGATAATTGGGATTGATAGCTTTCGTCAAATGTTTCAGCTAAACGAGTATTAACAAAGGTCTTAAATAAAGGCGCGTCATCTTTTGATCTTAGAAATTCTTCAACTAATTCAGGCCAATTTAACCAACCCGCGGGTGAATAAAGACTTGACATTTGAAAACCTGCTGTCTTTCTTGTCATCGGCTTTTCTGCCCTCCATTCCCCTTCTCTGAGCATTGATGTTTTATGTGTCTCATCAAATCTTTCTCCACAATGTACGCACTCGTATTTAGCCGTCGAAGCATCGCGGTTTTCCCATTTCATTTGACCCCAAACAAGCGTTTGATATTTTCCACAACAAGGTGCTTTAACCCAAAATTTACGCATATCTGACGCCCTAAGTTCATTTTCAACCCTGCTGAAATCTTTTGTTGTTGGTGTACTTGTCATTAGTATTTTGCGACGGCTAAAAGTCGAAGTACGCTTAATAGCTAATTCGCATGGGTCACCTTCACTAACCCCCCCAGAGGTTGCGACATCTATAGGGTATGAATCAATTTCATCAAGAAATAAATATCTAACTGGGGCACTACGTAGCCCGGCGGGCGAGTTACTTCCTGTCAAAAGTAATATCCCATTTGCAAACTCTTTTATAAACATTGAATTGCTCGCGTCCCTAGATCTTTGCGGGGCAATCTTGGCTTTTATAACTGGCGTTTCTTCAAAGGCAGGCTCTAACCTTTGACGGCTCATTCTCTTAACCATATCCAACGAGGCAGCAACACAAAGGATGGGGGCCGGACAATGATCAATCGTATAAAGAAGGAAGTTAATACCCATTTCCGTTTTTCCAAGTTGGCTTCCAAACATCAAGACAACTCTTTCAACATCGGTATTAGTCACCGACAAACAATCCATTGGCTCTTTCAAATAAGGTGTTCTACTTGTTCGCCACGGCCCCGGTTCGCTACTTCCCTTACTGCTTAACCTTCGATGTTTATCACTCCATTCGCTAACCGTCATCGGTTTGGGTGGAATAATGCCCTCTATAAATCCTTTCTGAAATGGGTTCATGCTGCCTCTACAAATCTTTCTAAACAACTATGAATTTCTTGACGCATAACAGAATCAATTGCTGACGCATCAGTTTCACTAGCAAATAAATTACTAACCCGATCAGGTAGCGTTAAAAATGCCTCACGAATACCAACCGCCATTTCAAAACTTTTTTTCTCAACTTCCTTTGCACTTATCAATTCTTTCTTTTGTTGCTCAACCTGTATCCTTGCTAGTTCTGCTGTATAGAACTCTTTCTTCGCACGTGAAATATTGAAATCTGGGATCTCATCGGCTGCCATTCCATCAACTTGTTTCTTTAATTCTTTTTTTGTCTGCGCCGTTATCGGTCTAGGAGCTGGAACACTATTTTGATCCCATAATCTCACCGCATCATCTTTGTTAAGTAACTCCCGCCCGTTCACCTTAACAATTGCATCCTTTAATATTCCCGTTTGCCTTCTCTGCGAAACCGCTGATCTACTAACGCCTTTCAGCTTTGCTAAGTCTGCAAAAGTAATGAACATTTAGCCTATTTGTTAAGTCCCTACGACTACATAGTAAACCAACTTGCGAAGTTGTTAAGGTCGTCAAAAAATCTACGCTAAAAAAATATCGAGCCTTTGGATGACC
>Ga0208158_1000117_pt1 | contig 34585 bp, 27 predicted proteins | sample 8_EtaG_FD_184081 | JGI IMG/M metagenome (GOLD analysis project Ga0208158, IMG submission 184081) | Marine viral communities from the Subarctic Pacific Ocean - 8_ETSP_OMZ_AT15162 metaG (SPAdes) (version 2) | ecosystem: Environmental > Aquatic > Marine > Oceanic | place: Pacific Ocean | collected...
ATAAATGACAAAAGCAAGAGACATATCAAAGCTTTCAGCGGTTGAGGTAAACGCTACTGCAGATCAAACAGATGCAGAAGTTAAAGCAGCTGTTGAAGCTGCTAGTGATAGTAATACATTTACAGATGCTGATCATAGTAAACTAAACGCTATTGAAGCTAGTGCTGATGTAACAGATGCAACTAATGTAACTGCAGCTGGGGCTTTGATGGACAGTGAGTTGACTAATTTAGCTGCAGTCAAAGCTATTAATCAGAGTCTTGTGACTACTGCTAGTCCAACCTTTAGTGCAGTAACAACTACTGGCAACGTTGGTATTGGCACGAGTTCGCCAAACTCTGCCGCTGATTTGCACGTTGCTGACACCTCAGATGCTCGTATATGGCTAGAGGCAACTAGTGGCGACACAATGGAACTTTACGCAGGGACAAATGTTTCTCTGTTTAATAGAAGTAATAATGCTCTAACTTTTGGTACTAACAACGCAGAACGTATGCGTATAGACAGCTCAGGCCGAGTGGGAATTGGAATTACGAGTCCAACGGAAAAGTTTACAGTAGTTAATTCCTCGTCAGGTATTGTTGGTCGTTTTACAAACAACACAAACCAAACTCTTGACTTAGGTGTAATCTCAGGCAGTGGTACGGCTGGCGGCGTTTACTACAACAGCGCAAACGCAGGCTATCACGCATTTCAAGTTGGTGGCACAGAATATATGCGTATCGACAGTTCAGGAAACGTGGGTATTGGAACTACGAGTCCAAGCGATAGATTAGTTGTCCAAAAAGATTCTAGTAATATAGAACCAATTTTAGTTATTAAAAACGATAACACTACTGATGACAATGGTGTTTCTATAGATTTTGCAGGTAAAGATACAGGGAGCAATAATATAACCTATGGTCGTATTGCCACCAAGTATACTAACCATGCTACAGAAAAGTCTCATATGATCTTTTCTCATAGAAATGACAGTGGTGCATTTGATGAGTGGATGAGAGTAACCCATGATGGTAACGTGGGTATTGGAACTGCAAGTCCAGATAATCCCTTAGAAGTCGTAGGTGCTGATAGTGGCATTAAGATTTCATCAGCAAGTAGTAATAGACCTCACTTACGGTTTGAATGTGGAAGCGATGAAAAACTTCGATTATCAGCTAATGGTGCATACGGTGCAATTGGCGATGGTTCAGATGCTAATCGTTATATGATACTTAAAGATGGCAAAGTTGGAATAAATGATGAACCAACAGATTTATTTTATATTACTGGTAATGCTACTTCTACTGCAATGGGTATTAAAATAGGTACTAACGGCTATAATGGTATAGAGTTTGATAACGCTACTGGTTCACTTGTTGGTCGTATTACAATTAACTCTGGCACAACTGCTTATGTTACATCTAGTGATTATCGGCTTAAAGAAAATGTAACAGACATGACAGGTGCTACTACAAGGTTAAAACAATTAAAACCAAAACGATTTAACTGGATAGCAGATAATACAAATACTCTTATTGATGGGTTCTTAGCACACGAAGTTAGTAGTATAGTTCCAGAAGCGGTTGCTGGTGAGAAAGACGCAGTACATCCTGACGGACATCACGAAGCTGGTGAGATAGATCCACAGGGTATTGACCACAGTAAACTAGTACCACTACTCGTAAAAACAATACAAGAGCTTGAAGCTCGTATAACAGCACTGGAGGCATAAATGTCAGGATATATAGGAACAACCCCAGTACCTCAAGCAACTCAACATAGAGAAGCTTTTACTGCTAATGCAGATCAGACAACCTTTGCAACTGCAGGTTATACTGTAGGGTTTATTGACGTATGGTTGAATGGAGTTAAGCTTGCAGCAGCAGATGTAACAGTTACTAACGGTTCTGATATAGTCCTTGCTTCTGCAGCAGCAGCTAATGATATCATAGAGTACGTAGCATTCGTACCATTCAATGCAGCTAACCAGACCTTTACAGGTGCTACTGTGATTAACTCATTGAACATTAATAGCGATGGTGCTACAGTTACTGGGATAAAAGACGAAGACAATATGGCATCTAACGATGCTAACAAACTAGCAACACAGCAGTCTATTAAGGCTTATGTAGATTCTACAGTAGCAGCTACCAATGAAGTTGTTGAAGATACTACACCTCAACTCGGTGGAGATCTGGCTTCTAACGGTAACGATATACTGATGGCTGATAATGATAAAGCCATCTTTGGTGCAGGGTCTGACCTACAGATTTACCATGATGGTTCTAATAGCCTTATTAGTGAAGCAGGTACAGGTGGATTAAAAATTCTTTCAGGAGATGTTTATATAAGAAATCCATCAGATGCAGATATGATACACGCTACTTCAGGGGGAGCAGTAACACTTTATCACAATGCAAATGCTAAACTAGCCACAACCTCAACAGGCATAGACGTAACTGGCACAGTAACTGCTACAACATTACACGCGTCATCCACAGCATCTACTAGTAACAGTATAAGAATCTCTAATTCAGAGGGTTCATTTGAAGCAAGGGTCGATGCTGGAGAATTTTACCTATATGACGTTAATGATAATAGAATACCGTTTTTAATAAACAGCTCGGGTCAAACTGGGTTGGGCACAACAGACCCAAGGCATATTCTAGATATAGAAGCTAGTACAACTGGAGCTATTCCGACAAATGCTGATATGGGTGCATCTAATGAAAATGATAACTATTTCTCATTCCATAACTCAAGTAACAGTGCAACATTTTCTGGTCTTTCGTTAGAGACAAGAACATCTGGTGCTTCAAAGTGGTTAATTGCTAACGAGTGGAAGGACACTTATCTTGGTGACTTAGTATTTAGAGTAAGGGATGGTGGCAGTTCTTCTTCTGAAGCGATGCGTATCGACAGCTCGGGCAACGTGGGAATTGGAACTTCGAGTCCAAGAAGACAACTTCACTTGCATAATACTGCTAGTGCAACCACAAAGTTTATGATTACAAACGGTGCTACAGGCGAATCAAATGATTCACAAGGATTTCAGATTGGTATCGATAGCTCAGGAAATGCCGTTCTTGAAAATAGAGAAAATACTAATCTAACATTATCAACAAATGATGTAACAAGATTGTCCATCACCAATACTGGTTATATTTCTATGGCAGGAGCAGCTGATGTTCGTTTAACTTTAGGGTCTCAAGGTACTGAAGGGAACAACGATGCAAACTGGGTAAGAGGTAACGGGACTTCTTTAAGTTATAATGCGGCTTCTGCTAACCATATCTGGGAAATTGGTGGTGCTGAAAAAATGCGAATGGACAGCTCAGGCCGAGTGGGAATTGCTAATGATACCCCTGGAGATTTTAGTTCTGCCGCTGATGACTTAGTTATAGGTAACTCTAGTCAAAGCAGTGGTATTACAATTCGTTCAGGAACTACTGCTAATGGTAATATATTCTTTTCAGATGGCACGACGGGCAATGAAGCCTACAGAGGTTACGTTCAATATGCTCATAATGGAGACATATTAAGACTCGGTACCGCAGCTGCTGATAGGATAGTTGTCGACGGATCAGGTGCAGTTACTATGCCATACCAACCAGCGTTCAGTGTTCATAAAAATGGTACTGACCAATCTAATTTTGCTCTTAATACAGATGTAGTTGTAACGTGGACACATTCACGGTTTGACCAAAACTCAGACTTTGATTTTGTAAACGGTAGATTCACAGCACCTGTAACAGGTAAATATCAACTTAATGCAAATATACTTTTAGATAATATTGACGCTGCGGCCGACTATATTATTGTATTTTTAGCCACAAGTAATAAAAATTATAGATTTATCTTTGACCCAGACTTATACGGTGACAAAGCTTATTGGTCAGTTGCTATAAGTGTTTTAGCTGACATGGATGCAAATGATAATGTTAGTGTTAAAGTAAATCAAGGTGGCGGCACTCAACAGACAGATATTGATGGCAGCTCAGACTATACAACTTTCTCAGGCTACCTAGTAGCATAACCATTGGGCGAAACAACCCTATTTTAAAGGAAATAAACAAATGGCAAACCACACTAAAACAACAACACTTACAGATTTACAGCAAAAGATACTCGCTAACGATTTGTACACAGAAGCAGATAATTCAGGCTTAGATACTTGGATTGACGGTGCAGTTACTGGCAAGATTAATAGCTGCTGGAAACGGATGCAGTCTGAATGGACTACTAAGCTTATGAATGATGAGAGCTTTACGGATAGCATACCGAGTAACCAAGCAGACTTTGTAGCACTTGTAACAGCTAGGTCAGACTATAAAACTCGTAAACAACGAGATGATTCATAAATTTAAACATAACACAAGGAGAATACAATGGGAAAAGATAAAAAGACACCCATCACTATTAACGATAAAGAATATATACTAGAGGATATGACAGACGAACAGAAGACACTCGTTAATCATTCCGTAGATCTAAGTAGAAAGATAGACTCTATGAAGTTTAACTTAGATCAACTTACTGTAGGTAAAGAAACATTTGTTAAAATGTTAGAAGAATCACTTAGCAAAGTTGAAGAAGCTGAAGTTGTAAATTAAATTAAAGAGGTACATTTTATGGAACTAAACAGTCAAACGGTAATACGAAGTGTACCTCTTACAGTTCTTGTAGGTCTTGGTGTACAAGCAGTAGCTATTATATGGAGTGCATCGATGATGTACTCTGATATACAAGCGAATGCTAATGAGATTGCAAAAATATCTGTAAGAACTCTAGCACTAGAGAAAGCTGTACAGGATCAAGCAGTATCTTTAGCACGTATAGATGAGAACATAAAAGCTATAAGGAAATCAGTAGATAGTATAGCTTTAGTTCAGTTAAAATAATATGACAAAGAAATTACAAGTGAATAGTAAGTATGCTGTTGCTGATACTGATGGCGATGGTATAATTACTGATGAGGAAATGGATCGACATGAACGGTGGATTCGTTTAGAAAATGAAGATAAGTTAATGGATACACAAAGGATAATGGCATGGGTTGCTATGTTAGCTACAATAGCAGCTGTAGTAGTTTTACTAACACCTATTATTCCTGCAGATAGAATGTCTGCTGTATCAGCATTTTTAAACACCTTTATAGTTGCTCAACTAGGTGTGGTTGTAGGATTTATGGGAGCTACAGCTCTGAGCAAAACAAAAACTAAATGATGGAGTATCATAACAAATGAAGACACTAATTATTGCAGGTACTTTAGTTACCTTACTAGGAGTTTCTGCAAATGCAGAGGCTGTTTCATCGTCTATTAAACCAGATGCATCTGTTGAGTATGCATTTAAAACACAGCAGTGGTCTGGAGATGTAGGCATTACAACAGGTTTTAGTGGGTTATCTATAAGACCTTCACTAGACTGGTCATATACAAGTGCTAACTCTATCGCAGTTGATGGTGCAAAAGTAACAAGCACACTGCCACTAGATAGTAACTTATCAATTTACTCAGAGTTATCTTTGAGTAACAAGTTAAAGTATGATAGTGTATCAATAGGACTATCATATACTTTTGAATAGGAGAATTAAATGGATTGGATTAAAGGAAGATTAAAAGAACCTTCTAGTTACGCAGCTGCCGCTGTTGCTGGATTAGGTCTTGGAATTGTATTTACATTACCAATACTAAGTTGGGCAGGAATAGTATGCGCTATCTTTGCTCTAGTACTAAAAGAAGATTCTTGTAATTGTGATAACAAAAAGAAGAAAAAGAAATAAGGAGATTTGATATGCCAATGGTAAACGGAAAGAAATACCCATATACAAAAAAGGGTATGGCAGCAGCAAAGAAAGCAAAGATGGTAAAGAAAGCTGTAAAATCAAAAGGTAGTAAATACAAAAAATAGGAGAGTTTAATGCCAGCAAAGAAAGGAACTATGAAAGGTCACACCATAGGTGGAGGTCATAAAAGACCTACAAAATCTGGTGCTGGCATGACAAAGAAGGGTGTTGCTAAGTATAGAAGAGACAACCCCGGATCTAAACTTAAGACAGCTGTTACTGGTAAAGTAAAGAAAGGAAGTGCAGCAGCTAAACGACGTAAGTCATATTGCGCTCGATCTGCTGGACAAATGAAACAGTTTCCTAAAGCAGCTAAAGATCCTAACAGTAGATTAAGACAAGCCAGAAAACGATGGAAGTGTTAATTCTATATACCCCTTAAAGGGAGAAACTATCTAATTAAAGAGGACTATAAATGAACAATGTGTATTATGAATCACCAACAATGACTATCTCTGAGGAGATTGATAAAATGAAGTATCGTCAAGAAGGTGAAACATTTGATGATAAAGTAAGACGTATTGCTGGTGCATTACATGATACCCCAGAGCATAAGTACGAACTGCAGGATATCTTAGGGAACATGAGGTTCCTACCTGCAGGTCGTGTGCAGAATGCTGTGGGTTCTAGAAGAATTACAACAGCATATAACTGTTTTGTATCAGGTACAATAGAAGATTCTATGAGTAACATTATGGAAAGAGCTTCTGAGGCTGCAGAGACTATGAGAAGAGGAGGAGGCATTGGGTATGATTTTTCGAAACTGCGTCCAAAAGGGGATCTTATTAAATCCTTGGATTCCAAATCGTCTGGGCCAGTATCTTTTATGGGTATCTTTGATTCTATTTGCCAAACCATTGCGAGTTCGGGACATAGACGAGGCGCGCAGATGGGTGTTCTACGTGTGGACCACCCGGATATTAAAGATTTCCTTACTGCTAAACGTAATTCTGATAAGCTTACTGGTTTTAATATTAGTGTAGGTATTACCGATGACTTTATGTCAGCACTAAAAGAAAATGAAGAATACGAATTAATGTTTGATGGTGTTCATAGAGGTAGAGAAAGTGCTACTGAGATATGGGAAATGATTATGTCAAGTACTTGGGATTGGGCAGAACCCGGAGTTCTATTTATTGATAGAATAAAAGAGATGAATAATCTTTACTACTGTGAAGAGATAGCTGCAACTAATCCATGTGGTGAACAACCATTACCTCCATACGGTGCTTGTTTGTTAGGATCTTTTAATCTTACTAAGTATGTACACGGAGAGACATCTATAGATGGAGAGGAAAGCGGTCCTTATATATTTAACTTTACGCAATTTAAAGCTGATATACCACACATAGTTAGAGCTATGGATAACGTTATAGACCGTACAATATATCCATTAAAGCCACAAGCAGATGAAGCAAAGAATAAAAGAAGAATGGGGTTAGGACTTACAGGACTAGCGAATGCTGGAGAAATGTTAGGGTATCCATATGGATCTGATAGTTTTCTAGCATGGGCAGAAAAAGTGTTTGCATGTTTGAGAGACAATACATACAAAGCTTCTGCTAAGTTAGCTGAAGAGAAGGGTTCATTTCCTATGTATAGAGAAGAGTATTTGAAAAGTAATTTTGTCAGGTCTTTACCTGCTTCAGTTAAAAAGGAAATACGCAAACATGGCATCAGGAATTCGCACCTTACCTCGATTGCTCCAACTGGTACGATCAGTCTGGTGGCAGATAACGTCAGTGGAGGAATCGAACCAGTCTTTTCACATTACTATGACCGTACCATCCAGACTTTTGACGGACCAATCGTTGAAAGAGTTGAGGACTATGCGTACTCAAAAGGGATTAAAGGACGAACTGCAAATGAAATAACAGTAGATGAACACTTGTCAGTATTGTTACTGGCTCAAAATTATATTGATTCAGCTTGTAGTAAAACGTGTAATGTGGGGGATGACGTAACGTATGAAGAGTTCAAACAGGTCTATATGGATGCCTTCAACGGTGGAGCGAAAGGGTGTACGACGTTTAGAGCGTCAGGTAAAAGATTTGGAATCTTTAACGCGCCCTTGGAAGAAGAAGAGAAGGATGAGGTCAAGATTAAAAGCGTTACAAAGAAGAGTAGAGAGGAGGAAGAGGCGATATTGGCTTGCTTCATTGATCCACTCACCGGACAAAAGGAATGCTCTTGAGGAATTATTAAAGGAGTAAACAAATGTTATTTGGATTACCAACGGCTTTGGTCAGTTCAGGATTTGGAGCCATCACTGGCTTTGCAGGTAAGATCTGGAGCCAAAACCAAGAAGTGAAAGCTTCTGAAAGAAAGCATCAAATGGACATGATTGTTGCTGTATCAAAAGCAAACAGTGATGCTGCTGATACTGAAATAAAATTAATGGAAGCTAAGATTAAATATGAGAAAGGCTTATCAAAGACAGATCCACATAGGTCTGTAGCTCGACGAGTTCTTGCATATGGATTATTAATAACACTAGCATTTGGTATACCCTATATGGTAGTAATGTATGACTTCCAATGGTTTGATATAAAAACAGTTATGGAAGAAAGCAATGGAATATTTGGTATAGGTAAAAGTAATAAAGAAGTACAAGAGGTCACTACAGTTATTGGGTTACCAATGATATGGTTAATGACTTTACTAGATGTATTTGCTGGTATCATATCGTTCTACTTCGGTGGATCAATAGCCAAGTTTAGAAATCCATACGCGAAATAATAGGAGGTTCTCATGGCAGGACAAGTTATACCACTTACAGACTTAGCATCTATGGGCGTAATGTTAGATGCATCGTCATCTTCATTGCCACCTAACGCATTTTCAGATGTGAGTAATGTTAGATTTAATGCAGGTGCTGTACGTAAAATGGAAGGTGAACTAGCGATTAGTTTAACTAGCTGTCCTACATCAGGAATAGAATATGTAGCTTACTGGCAAGGTCCAACAAATAATTATTATATTGTTGTACATGTTGCTAGTACTACAGCTACAGTGTATGCATGGAATACTGCAGCGCTAGGTACAAGAATCACTGCAGGTACTATGACAACTAGTACTTCAGCTAAATGGTCGCATACTACATTCAATGGTGGGTTTCATTTTATTCTTAATAATAGTATTGATAAACCAAAGTATCTAGCAGATCCTGTAAGCACTAATACATTATTTGAGTTACCTAATTGGGATTCATACTTATCACAGACAGAAGTAATAAATATGCAGTGGGATGAGTTTAACACAGATATACCTTTAGGAAAATCTACTATAGACTTTAGCTCACAGAACATATTGTATACAGTTATACCTATGGATACTACTCAACCAGTGTTAAACTTTAAGATGACAACTCTTAATCCATCTGAAACACCTGTTACTATAAATAATAACTCTTCTTCTGCAGAGGTAACAGCAACACCTAGAGCTAGAACAGATACTTTAACTGGTGCGTTACCCGGGGATACGATAAGGATATCTATACAAGATACACCTACTATTAATGTACGGTGTGGTGTTATTAAATCTTATGGCAACTCTTTAATAGCAGGAGATCTTACAGAAACTAATGCTTCTACTTCTGCTGTAATAAGAAAACTTCCGGGTGTAATAAGAACATCTGATGTTGCAGCACCGGGTAATATACCTACAAGCTGGAATCCATTTAGAGATGGAGCTAACACAGCTGATGAGTTTACATTATCAGGTACAGGAACTGTTCGAGACATGGCTGAAATGCAAGGTGTAATGTATGTTTATACAGATACTTCTATTCACTCTATACAAAGAACAGGTGGGTTTATCCCATACTCTGTATCTCCTGTAACAGAAAGCTATGGAGCTAACTGTCTTGGTGCTGTAAAAGAATATGATGGTAGACATATAGTTGTTGGTAGTGATGATGTTTATATATTCTCTGGTCATCCCGGAAATATACAATCAATAGCTGACTTAAGAGTTAGACATTATTTATATGGTACATCTACTACATTAGATCCTAATAATATACGTATAATAAGAAATAGAAGATATGATGAACTTTGGTTTTACACACCATCAAGTAATACTAATAATAATGAAGTATTAATATGGAACTACAGAACTCAAGCATGGACTAAAAGAGCGCAAACAAATATAGTATGTGCCGATGTAGCACCATCGTCTGGTAATGATAACTCATCAATACCTATAATAACAGATTCAACATCTGTATTCTATGGTGACGTACCTTCTAACTATACATTAAAAGATGGATCTACTGTGTATGATTCATTTATTGAAAGAGAAAGACTAGCTATGACACCTGAGTTTGATACTGAGGAGTTAAGCTCTATTGCTATACTCATGTCTGGATCACAAGATTTAGATGTAGAACTCAAAGGAACTTCAAGACCCCAAGATGAAACAGGTGTAACTAGTGGATCATCGTTTACATTTAACTATGCTACTGACTATAAAGTAGATACTAGAATACAAGGTCGATTCTTAAACTATAAGATAGGTGATCAGTCTGCTACAACAGGAGCAGCTTGGAGTTTAACAAGTCTTCAACTAGAAATAATTAAAGGTGGTACAAGATAATGACTGTAATTAAACCTCCAATAACAGGTGACTTAGCGCTTGACTCATGGTTAAACCAGATTACGCAAGCGATTAATAAAGGTGACATTGGAACTGTAGGTGCAACTGGTCGAGCAACAACAGGTGCAAGTGGGTTTAATACGGCTACTATATATTTATTTGCAAGAACTCCTACTAACTCAGCTCCTGCAAAACCTAATGAGCAAACGGTTTATACGTATAGTACAGCAGCTATTGTTGGTAGTTCGTCAAATAACAATGGTGAATCTGGAGGTATTGGAGTTAGCCCTATTGCTAACACATGGTTTCGTAGTGTACCTCCTGCATCGAGTGGAGAATACGCATGGATAACTTCTGTAAATGTAGCTGATCTTGATCCTATAGAAACTATTTCTGCTAGCTCATGGACTACAGTATCAGCATTAGCTGCTCCCGGATTATCTAATCGAGTTGATATAGCTTATTTTACAGTTCTTGATGGATCATCTGGAACTAACTCATTTCCAACAGGTACAGTAGCAGGTGGTAACTATACTAAAGCTACTAAAGGTTCAAGAAACTTTGAAGGAATTCGTACAGTATCGTGGGAAGGAGTAGAACCTGCACCATCAACTACTGTTGGTGACTATGTTATTACTCAAATGCAAGGTGATACAGGAAATACTGGTGCTACGGGAAATACTGGTGCTACGGGAGATCCGGGTTCTACTGGAAGTACGGGTCAAAGACAAACTACAGGCGTTATATATTATACAGCTCAATCAGCTAATGCACCTACTAGACCTACTAATGGAACTAGTGGTGGTACAAGTAATGCTACTTGGGATTGGAGCGCAGGTAATTTTTCTACGCTACCAAGTAATTGGTCAATGAGTCCACCGACTCCTAATCCTACTGATACAAACTCTTATTGGCAATCAGCTTTTAGTTCTTACGAAGCTACTAATGGTGGTACTACAAACTTAACATTTGAAGCACCTACAAAGATTATAGTGTTTGATGGTATCGTTAAGTTTACTAATAGTAATAACTCTATAGCTTCAACTTCCGGTGGTTCTACAACAACTGTGTTCTTTCCAAAAGTATTTAGGCAATCAGGTATACCTACTTCATTAGCAAAGAATGATGTGTGGATTGATACCGATGATAACCAAATGTATATCGCACAAATAGCTGGAGCTGATGCAGTTACTACAGGTGAATGGGAAAGATCGGTAGATGCAACTGCTCAGTCTGCTGCAAACACTGCTACTACTAATGCAGCTACAGCACAGACAACAGCTAATACCGCAGTCACTAACGCAGCAACTGCTCAAGCTGCTGCAGATAATAAATCAAAAACATTTAAGCAAGATACTATGCCGAGCGCAACAGCAGTAGGTGATATATGGATTGATACTAACGATAGTAATAAAATGTATTTTGCTACTAACGCTAATGCTGGTCCATCTAGTGCTGGTGGAACTCCATCTAATTGGATACTAGAAGACTTTGCTTCAGTTATTAATGCGAATACTACAACTATTGATGGCGGTAAAATTACTGCAAACTCTGTCACTGCAACCCAAATAACTGCAAATACTATTACAGCAAATCAAATAGCTACAAATGCAATAACTGCAGACGAAATAAATGCAGGTGCTATTACAGCTGCTAAGTTAGATGCAGATGCAATAACAGGTAAGAATATTCTTATAGGTGATCTTGCAGTAAACACAAGCACAGGAGCTGTAACTGGCGGTGAAGGGTTTAAAGCTATAGGCACTGGAACTGGTGCTGGTATAGTCGCTATGGGTGATAGTACAACTAATATAAGTGTGCATCCTAGCTCTGGATTATTAACATTAAACGGTGATATTGTTGCAACTGGAAATTTAAATGCAAACTCAGTAACAACTAGTGCTACTTTGTTTCCATCAGCTTTAGTTATAACGAGTAACACCTATCAAGATTTAGGTACTATTACATTATCAGTAACTGAGGGTATGACAGGAGCTTTTTGGTTTTCAGGATTTATTAGTTTTCCTTCAGAAGCTGGTAATGGATCAATATATCCGGGTCCAATGGCTGTACGTTTATTATATCCAGATGGATCTATAGCGTATCAATTTACAGAAAATGTAAATGGTCGAGGTGGACAAGCTGTAAGAATTGACGGTCTTGCTTTGTTTACAGCTGTATCAGGAGCAACTTCTATGCCTGTTAAACTTCAAGGTGCTATAGCTTCTGCAGATACAAATATAAGAGATACAACATTATCTGGGTTTGCACTACTAGGAATAGGATTAAAACGATGAGTGATTATACAATTTATAATACTTCAACTGGAGTAATAATAGCTAACTTACAAGCTGATTCTGATTCTTTAGCAGATCTTAATACACCTACTGGACATCAGTGGATTAAACAAAAGTCTGACTCTGAAACACAAAGAGTTGTAGATGGTAGTATAGTATCTAAAACAAGTACAGACTTAGCAGCTGCTACGTTATTAACTGATACATACAATGCAGAATCTAAACGATTAGAGTTATTAGCTAAGTCTGATTATGTGCAAACTGTAGACTTTAATGCGAAGCTATCAGATTCTGCTAGAACTAATTGGCAGAATTATAGACAAGCATTACGAGATGTTCCAGATCAATCTGGTTATCCATCTAGTATCACATGGCCTACAAAGCCAACATAAGGAAAACACATGAGGATGTTAGGACACGAGGAGTTAACCCTTAGATGGGGAGAGATAGCTCCTGAAGTAGAGAAATCATTAGCGCATGGACTAGGAGATATAACTTCCTATGACTTGTTCATTGAAAATCTCAAGGGAATCGCACAGTGTTGGGTTCTCGAAGAAGAGGGCAAACTAAAAGCTGTAGCTATAACAAGGATACTTGAGTACACTAAGTACAAAGAGTTTGTTATAGTTACTACAACTGGTAAAGGTTGGTTCAAGTATGGACCACCTATACTAGAGAAGTTTGAAGAATTTGCAAAAGAGATGGGATGTAAGTATGCATCTATCTATGGTAGAAAAGGTTGGGCAAGAGCCTTGCCAAAAGAATATAAACAACCTTTTACGGTTTTAATGAAGGAGTTATAATATGTATTTTAACCCACTAAGTCCAACGAAATGGACACAACATCCTCATACACAAGTACGATGGGGAGGAGGTGGAGGATCATCAACTACAACAGGTGTACCTGATTGGTTACGTCCTCAAGTAGAGAAAGCTGCAAACGATGCTACAGCATTGTATGATGAAGGTGCTTTAAGTAATGTAGCTGGATTAACACCAGAGCAAATGGATGCATACAATAGAAAACTAGAGCTTGGTAAACAAGGTGGTATGTTGGATCAACTAGCAGCTGATTCTTATGGAGCTGCAGGAGCTTATAGAGATGCTGCACAAGGCACTGGTCTGTTTGGATCTGATGCTTTGGGTCAACAGATCACGGCAATGAAAGATACTATTGGTGATGCACAGATGGCTCAGTTAGGTCAACTACAAGGTAATGCATCTTTTGGTGGTAATTTAGGATCTGCAAGATCAGAGGCTATGAATGCTGCAGCTTTATCTAAGACTGCTGGTGAAATGGGAGCAGCTGAACTTGCTAACAGACGTAACGCTTCTTTAAGTGGAGCGCAAGGTGTTATTGGATCTGGTTCTACTATTGGTCAACAAATGGGTCAAGGTGTATCAGCTACAGAAGGTGTAGGGTCTGCAATACAACAACAGAATCAAAACGAAGCTGACGCTGGATATCAAGGTATACAAAGATTGTTTGGTCTTTATGGATCTCCTGCTGTTGGTCAGAAAACTGTTTCGTCTGGAGGTGGTAAATAATGGCTGGTATGTTACAAGGAATGGGAGGTAGTCTCTCTGAAGAAGATCTAAAAAAGTTTGGACCTATAATAGCATCACAAGGACCAATGCCAACACCGTCTTTAGATGGTAACTTAATACAAGCTGGTTCTACAGGTAATGCAGCTGCACCGTTAGCTGGGTATTTAAACAAAACAAGTACAGGTAATCCTGTTATATCATATGTGCCACCACATTTAAGACCTGAAGATGATGCACCTGAAGATGGAGAGGGATCTCCTAACGATGGTATCACAGATGGTGAAGATCCTATAGACTCTGATGGTGATGGTATACCAGATACAATTCTTCCACCCGGAGGCTTCTACGATGTCGGAGGGGGAGGAGACAATCCTGATGGTATGGGTGGTCAAGTTGGAGATGTATCTTATTACGGTGGTGGATATAATTCTTTTACAGATATGATTGATGGTGGTGGACCGGGAATGTTTGGTGGTCAACATCAAGGTATGTTTAGTAATGTAGGTAATGCTATATCAGGTGTATTAGGACAAGATAACATAGCTAATACAGGTAATATCTCTTATGCATATAACCCTGCAAGTAATAATTCTGTTAATACAGCACCACATCCCGGAATACAATACACAGCACCTGCTGCTGCAGTACTAGGTCTAGCAGATCAAACAGTTGATAACTGGAGTGCTGGTCAAGAAGATGGTGGTGATGCTAGTAGTGGTGGTAGTCCAAGTAGTGATGGGAGTGGTCAGGCTGGTGACGTAAATAATGATCCTAATTCTATGAGTATGGGTGGCCCTGTAGAATACTATGCTAAAGGATCAATGTGTCCTAAGTGTGGTAAATCAAACTGTGGATGTGGTTATAATCAAGGTGGTCCTGTCCAATACAAAAAGTATGGTGGATCTATATGGGATACTGAGAACCAATTAAGAATACAACAACCTGCATTAGATCAGAAACGTAGACAAGCACCGATGGCTCAGAAGAGTTCTGGTGGACTCCTTGGGACTATCATGGGAATCGGTAAGATGGCGTCTGTATTAACTGGTAATCCGTTGATGGCTATGTTTGGTGAGGGTGGTTCTGTAAAAAATACACCTGTATTAGGACCATTAAGTAGTAGACAGATGAAGATGGAATCTCACATGAAGAATGAAGCTCGTAAAGATATGAAGTTTGCTATTGATGAGAAGCGTAAACAAGAATTACATATGAATAAACTTAGATCATAATATAGGAGAAGTAATATGCCTAAACATCCCGGACGTCCGAAGGGATCGGATACAGTTCCTGCTTGGTTAACACCCGGAGAATTTGTTATGAACGCTGAAGCTGCTCGTATGTTTGCTCCTCAGATACAAGCTATGAATGATCGTGGGAGAGCCGTACAAAAGGCTCAAGGGGGTACAATACCTGAGATGGGAACAGTACCTATTCCAACGACACCTAACCCCAGTGCTGCTTATCACGAAGGTGGTGCAGTTACAAAGTCTATTGTACCAAAAGCTAGGAAACAACCTCCAGCTTGGATGAATCAAATAGAGATGAGAGAGGGTGGATTAAAAAGAGAAATCTATATAGACTCTGAAGGGTATCCTACAGTAGGTATAGGTCATAGATTACCTGACGAATATAAAAGTAAAAAAGGTCAAGTGTTATTCTCTGATGATCAATTAAATAAATGGTTTACTGAAGACATTGCAAAAGCTACTACTAATGCTTCTGACAACATATCTAATTTTGATTCTTTAGATAGTAATGTACAAGGTGCATTAATTAATCAAGCTTTTCAATTAGGTGGAACTGGTCAGAAAGGTTTTGAAAAAATGATTAAAGCTATTGAAGATGGAGATATGAATAAAGCAGCTTCTGAAGCTTTAGATTCAAACTGGTTTAGTCAAACTCCAAAGAGAGCATTAGATTTAGCTAGTATACTTAGAGGTGAGGAACCCAAAATGGAATATAATAAAGGTGGACCAGTACCAAGATACTATGGATTAGGAAGTTTTGTACGATCATTGTTTGGTACAGATGATGATGATGATAGGTTTACTATGCCAGATGCAACTGCTTTGTCAGGTACTCCTAACTATATGTTCAGTAATAAAAATGATATTGTAGTACCTCCAAATGTACAAACTAAAATAAACACCGATGGTAGTTGGTTTAATTCAGAATATGCTGGAGAGCCATTACATATGGGAGATTCAAATTTTGATGTACCAGAACCTCCTAAGTTTTCTGATCAAGATTTAATTCAGAACTCTTCAAATGCTTTAAAAGATGTACCACTTATATCCTTAAAGGACGATGACTTAGGTGCATTAAAAGAGTTAGGTAATGATGACGCAGAAGATATTCTTAAACAAAGAAGAATAGCAAATGAGTATGGATCATACGTACCAACTAATTTTAATCCTGAAAGAAGAAGATTAGAAGATGAAGCATATAATAGATTTGGTATGAATCTAAATGATGATAATACTTTATCTCCTGTAGAAAAACCAGTAAATCTTGATCCAAGGATAGGTGTATCTGAATACTATGGAGTTCCTAAAGACTATGGAAGTGGTATGAGTTTGAATGAAGATGCACGAGCATCATTACCACCTAGGTTTATGGACCCACGTACAAGAAAAATACCAACTGGTCCTGCAAGTTATGATCAAATGCCACCAAGAAGAACGGCAGATATAGATATAGGTGAAGGTTCATTTGGTTATGGACAATTTAAAAGACCTGACGATCCTACTTTTAAACAGTTAATACGAGATGGTGAAGGTAATAATGTTTTAAGAGGAGACTTAGGGATGCCTATGGACCCTGTTAATGTAGATTCAAATGACCCAAGGGTAGGTGTACCTGAATACTATGGAGTTCCTAAAGTAAACGAATCAAAAAGGGGTCGTATAGGAGAAAAAGTTGAACCTGTAGTTGAATCAACATTCTTAGCTAATGCTACACCAGAGCAAATAGATCAGTATAATACTGAAAAGGAAAGACGTGAACTAGAAAAGAAAACTATTGGTAAAACAGGGTTGAATGTTAATGAAGCAGAAAGACAAGAAATCTATAAACAGAAAGTTCTAGAAGCAGAAGAATTTATTGAAACTGGATCTGAAGAAGCGTTTGCTAAAGCAAAGAATGAAAAAGAAAGATTAGAAGTTGTTGAGAAAATAAAAAAGGCTAATGCATTAATTGCAAACTCTAAAACTAAAGCTAGAATAGAAGCTAATAAAGATAAGTTATTAAAGAGAGGTCAAGCTACACAAATTAATCAAGAATTAGATAGTAAAATATCTGCTCTTCAAAAGGAATTAGGAACAGCTACAGATCCTAATCATAAAGCATTTTTAGAAAAAGAAATAGATAGGTTACAAGGTAATAAAGTTGATACTACTACAGATGTATTAAGTAAAGATGATTCTAGTAGTGATGGTGGTAATGTAAGCCCTAAGAATTCTCCAGAAGTTAACTTAGATAATTCAGAAAAATCTAACAATCAGCAATTAGAAAATGATCCTACTATTGAAGATAAAGGGAAGAACGCTCCACCAGAAGTTAAAGCAGCTGCAGTAGATGAAATAAAAAGTGTCTTTGGTGAGATGTTTGATGTTGAAGAACTTACACGAATGGCTATACTATATCTAGGTGCTAGGGCAACTGGTGCATCTGGATCACAAGCTATGGCATTTGCTGGTAAGAGTTACCTATCTCGATTAGATAATAAGTATAAACAGAATAAGTTTAATGAACATTACAATTCATTACTTAAAGGTAATAATTTTACAAGGGATTCTATGGAACTTTATAAGTATACTAAAGATCCTAATGTCTTAGTTACTAAATCATCTTTACGAAAAGGAAGTGTATCAGGAGATCCTAAAGGTGAAGTGTTTTACACAAAAGCTAATGTAAGAGGTGTAAGAGGTCAGAAATTAAGATTGTTTAAAAATGATGAAGTAGATTCAACTGGTAAGAAAACAGGTAATACATTTTATACAACATCTGATGGAACACCTATAAGTCAACAACAGTTAGAGATGTATTTTACTACTGATGAATCTACTATACCGGAAACTGATGCGTACATAAAATCAAGAAATGAAGTTGCAACAGGGATACGTCCTGTGATAAAAGAAAAGATTGATATGTTTAAACCTACTGATACTAATGAAGGTAATCCTGCAATGTATAAGATTGTAGGTAATCATAAAGAAAAAATTACAATGGAAGTAGCTAAATTTTCTAAAGATCTTCAATTAAAAGAAGGTCAAATGGTGACTGCAAATATTATTGAGAATGCTTTTGGTAAACTACAAGATGATATTGATGATGGTTTTTATGATGATGTTAGCACTATAACATTTACTGATTACTTAGATCGAGCTTATATAGGTACGAAGGTAGGTAATGAGAAATACTTTACATATGAGACTTCAAATGGTAAATCAAAAACAGACTCAGCTAAAGATGTTGATATTGCACTTGATGGATTAACTAGAGGTGTTAAGTCAAAGGGTGGTGGTAAATGGATAAATACTCCTCCTATTGTCATTAATGATTTGTTATTAAGACAAGCTAAAATTAAACTTGGAAATGGTGAAGGTAGTATGAATGATGCAGAAAGAGCTAAATTTAATGCAGCTTATGAAAAGTCAATTAAAACTAAACCACAATCAAAAATGTTATTCTATTTAGAAACTGAAATTAATGAATTAAATTATGATGATTATTTTAAAAGATAAACATAAACTCTTAAGGAGAGATATATGGGATTAATAAATGATGTAGTCCAACAAGACAACAGGCAGTTAGGGCAGACTGGATTTTCATTCCTTGATGCTGATACTCTCCAAAAAGGTCAAGGTGAAAACGCTAAAAAGTATAGGCTTATGGGGTATGATTCTCCAGAAGTTGCAAAGATAATAGGTGGTAAGTTCAAAGCTGGCACAGCTGGTGGAGAACAAGCCACTCAGACTATCTGGGAATTAGCAAACAAATTTGGATATACAAACATAAAGCCACAAGTTGATGATAAAGGTAATGAAGTATTAGATTCAACTGGTACTCGTACTATGGCTGATTTGTATAATGAAAATGGTGAATCTTTTAAAGATAAACTTTTACAAGAAGGTATATTTAATCCAACAAGAAGGTTTGCTACTGATCGAGATAGGATGATATCTTCTCTTGGAGATATAGATAGGTCATACAATGCTTTAAATAATGTTAAGCTTACTGGTGATGATGAGGTTTGGGATAAAGCTGCAAGCGTCTTAAGGAAAGCAGAGCATGATGAAGGTGAGAAAAGGTTAGGCTTAAAAGGTGTAGCTCCTACAGAAGCTGCACTAGAAGCTGCCAATGCGTTAGGGTATGGTGATTACTTTTTACAAAACACTGTAGCTACTAGACGTAGAGATAGAAACTTAAACAATGAATCACTCAATCCTCTATCGGATTCGTGGGAGAAGGGGTGGTTAAGTGTATTAGAATCATCATACGGATTCCTTGAGATGGCAGGTGATACTTTAGGATCTGAATATGTATCTGAGATAGGTGAAGAAGGAGTTCAAAGAGCCAGAGAAAATATGGCTTACTATGGTACTGCTCTTACAGATTACAGAGATGTTAATGGTGTAATGGATGCTATATCCTTTGTCAGTAATAACATGGCTCTATCATTACCATACATGGCTGTTACAGTAGGTGGTATGATGGCTGGTAATCTTGCAACACCGGGCATAGCTGCATTAGGTTTAGGAGCTAAAGGATTTCAAGCTGCAAAGTATGGAGCGCAAACCCTTGCACCTTCTTCTGTTTATGCAGGTATGACTTGGAACGAGATGGAAGGAGAGAAGAGTGCTGCTATTGCTTTTGGATCTGGTATTGCTCAAGCAACATTAGATAGGCTAGGTATCTTTGGAATATCTAGAGTTGGTAAAGCACCTAAGAAACTGTTTAATGAAGCCAGTGAACAACTAACAAACCTTCAGAAAACAATTAGGTTAGGTAAAACTAAAAACGGAACATACAAAAAGAACAAACTTGGTAAAGCAGCTGAAGAAGCTGAGACTATATTTAATAGATTAGCAGGTAGTTCTTTAGGTGTACAGTTTGGTCTAACTGCTGCGAAAGAGCTGACTAGGGAACAAGCTGAACAAGTAGTTGCTTCTGCTTCTCGTAGAGAAATAGCTAATATGTTTAAAGATGGTGCTAAGATTGCTAAAGAACAGTATGCTGGTAAGAAAGTTATAATGGATCTTGTAGGTAATACAGGACGAGCTGGATTATCAGAAGGTATTACTGAACTTGGGCAAGAAGTAACTGGTTATGTATCTGCTGTTATCGGATCAGATAAACTATTTGATATGAATGAACTTAAGCATCGTGCAATTACAGCAGCTATCGTGGGTACTGCAGTAGGTGGTCCATTAGGCGCACCGGGAACTGTAGTGAATGCAGCAGCTTGGCACAATGTAGATAGACTGATAGGTAATGCAGAGCTAAATGAAGCATCTGAAAGCTATCAGTTTGCTGAACAAGAATCAGATTTAAAAACTAATTTACAGAATGCTAAAGATACTAGACAAGAAATAGAAGTAAACAAATCTAAAAAAAATACTATACCAATAACATCTCTTGATGAGAAAGCAACTAGAGAAGAATCAAGACAGAAAGATGAGAATATTGAAGATAGAGTTTTAAATGCATTAAAGAAATTTCCTAATTTATTTAAAGGAGCAACTGCTGCAATCTTTGATAAGACATTAATGAGAGATTCTGCTATTGCTAGAAAGATGGGTTCCCAATTTGGAGCATTTCTTCAAAAAATAAATCCGGGATCTACTTATGAATCTAGTAAATTATTAAATAGATCTTTCTTAAGAAATATAGTTGAAGATCCTGATGTTTATTATAATGCTGTTATGGGTAATAACAAGAACACAAGAGCTAACAGACGATCAGCTAGTGAACGTATGTATAAACTATGGGAACTTAGTCAAGATAAAAACGGTAACTTTAATAAAAATAAATCTAGAAAACAAGCAAAGCAATTAAACATGACTGACGCTGAAGCGAATGCTCATATTGGACTTATTGAAAGTTTACAAAGATTATCTGATGAAGGTTTGAAACAATCTAGAGCAAGTGGATTATCTCTTAAAAAACTTAGAAGTTATATGTCAAAGTATAGATCTATAAGTGTTAAAGCTATAGCTAAAAACAGACCAAAGTTTGAAGCAGCTTTAATGTCTGAATATAAAATATCTCAGAACGAAGCAAAAGAAATAACAGATCGTATCCTTAGTAATAATATAACTAATATAGATGAAGCATTTACTGTTGCAAAAGGGGAACTAACTCCGGGATTTGCACATGAACGTACAATGAAACTCTCTGAAAAAGAAAGTATGAAAGAGTTTTTAGAACAAGATGTGTTTGCTAACGTCGCTTCTTACACGCATAGTTTATCTAGACATGTAGCACATCATCAATTTGTTGGTAAGGATGGAGAAGTATTAGCTTGGGAACTTAAAAAGATGGAGCTAGAGCTAACTCCTAAATATGGTGCTGAAAAAGCTAGACAGATAACTGACAAGGTTGCTCTTGGGATGAAGAACTATCTTGACGCAGAGTCAGGTAACTACAAACGAGCTACTAGTGATGCAGGTAAAAAGTTAGAATCAATTCAAAGAAGCTTTATGTTGTTTACAACACTGGCTGGATTACCTCTTGCTACTATATCTTCTTTTGTTGAATTAGCTTTAACAGGTAGATCATTAACAGCAAGTCAATTAAATGGTTTATTTAAAGCACAGGGTAAAGAACTTGCTAATACATTATATAGAGGTATGATTGATATAGCTAATAAAGCACCTGCCGTAAATGTAAGTGAAGCTAATACAATGAGTGAAGCTCAAATTGTATTAAAGAATTTAGGGTATCATGAGTATGATGTAGGTGCTGCTACAACTGTAGGTGCTACTGAGATCAATGCTTGGCAACAAGATATAATGAAGTCATTCTTTAAATGGAATGGTCTTCAAGGTTGGACTAACTACACTCGTGCTGTAAGAGCATCTATCGCTGTTGATTTTATAAATGATAAATTAAAAATAATTCATACATATAATATACAGAATGTAGATGGTAAAGCACCTATGACTAGGGAAGTTCAATTAGCTAGAGAGTCTTTACGAAATCTAGGTATGGATGTTGACTTCATGGTTGACTTATTTGAACGATTTGAAAACAATGGTGATGGTCAATCTGCTAATCAAGTATTTAAAATGGATGCAACTATACCAGATGCTCATGTACCAGAAGGTGAATTACCATTACGTACAAGTATACTATCTAAACAAGAAGAACAGATGCGTAACGAAAACATCAATGAAGCTATGTTTAATTTTATTAATGAAGCAGTTGCATTACCTATGTCTTCAAACAGACCATTGATCTATCAAGATCCTAGGTTTGCTTTATTCTTTCAGTTCCAAGGTTTCATGGCAACATTCACAGCTAATCATATTCCTCGTATGTGGGGTGAGTACGTTAAACGTGGTTCACCTGAGATGAAGTATAGTGCATTTGCTACAATGGCAACTATGATCCTGTTAGGGTTCACTTCACAAGCATTGAAAGATATGATTAAATATGAAGAAGGTGAGAATGAATACTTAGACACACCAAGATATATTAGAAGGGGTATTACTTCGTCTGGATTACTTGGTACATATGAACGTGTTCTTGATCAGTTCTTTCCAATGTACACTACCACTGCACCTAAAGATGAAGCGAATGGTAGATGGATGCTTCGTACAATAGCGAGTGAATCTCCTGCTGCAAGTAACCTTAAGAGACTTGTAGATGGATTTGGTAATATAATAGAAGGTGAAGTTGGATCTGGTGTTAGAAAGATTGCAAAGTCTACACCTTTTATAGGCTCAGTTAATAGAGCAACTAATCAAATCGGTGAAGCTGCAGGTAAGTTAGATTTTAAAGATCAAGAATAGGAGAGTACTATGGTAGTAAATGTTCAAAGCAGTTTTGATTTTGGCAAAGACCAGAAGGAAGACATTGTAAAAGAACAAACTAGTGCAGAAGCATTAAAGAAATCTTCTAATATTGCTTTAGAAAACTTACAAGAAGATAAAAAAGTAACCCTTCCTGTTGAACAGGTGGGGTCTACTTCTAACCTTATAGATTTTGAAAGTGTTAGAAATCCTAATTACACTCAGTCATCTGGAGCTAATCTTATTGATTATGTTATTAATAAACCAGATGCTATTGATGAGTATCAAGATAATACTATAGGTGCAAAAGAAGGTGTTGAATCTGATTTACCTATGGGATTTAATGCATTATCAAATGAAGCTCAAGAAGAACTTAAAAGATTTAATCGTGTAGGTGATACGATAGTAGATAGGTATAATAAAGTACCTAATACTAATGAACAGGCTGATGGTAATATGTTACCAAGAATAACAAGTATAATCGATCATACTAGAGCTGGTTTTGATATACCTACTCAAATTGAGCCTGATCCTAAAGCACTAAACATGACTCATGGAGAGCTTAGAGCATCGTTAGAACCACAGAATCAATCTATAGAAGGTACTGCAAGAGCTAATGCAACAGCGCAACCTTTAGGTAAGATACTAAATAGGTTTGATTCTATAGAAAGAATACCTGTTGCTAATAAATATAAGACTGTAATAAAACCTGATATGCTTGCTATTGGATTAGCATTAACAGAAAAAAGTTTTGCTGAAGGAATGTATTCAGATCCTAAAGCTTACAAAGAAGCTATGTTAGAAGAGGCATCTAATCAAGAATTAGACTCTGAACAAAAGGCAGAAGTCTATAAAAAGATAAAAGACTTTGAAGATAAGATGGCAAGTGGTGACACTACTGCACCAATGGTAGCAAAGAACCAAGGATTAGAAGTGTTAGGTCGTGAGATTGCTCAAGAGTATCTTATAAAAACAGGTAGGCAAGATAGGATTGGTGAGATAGATTCTATAGAAGCTCAACATCTTGCAGGTTATTTTAAAGAACTATGGTCTAAGAATCATTCTGTAGATGGTGATAATATATTTAGAGATGGTACTGGACTTGTTACTCGACAAGACTCTACACAAGATGGTACTCAAATTAATTATCAGTTAACTCCATTAGGGGTTGAATATCTAACAGGAAGATCGGGTGGAAGTAGAGATGTATTAAACATATTATTCCCACCTAAAAATGTAAGACCTTCTAAACGTCCTCTACCACAAGGAAGACTTCCCGGTGCTGTAGGTGAGATGGTTAGAGATATGTCTGGTATCTTAGGTACAAATAAAAAATCATTTCCTAAAGATGAATATCTTCAAGAAGCTATGAATAATTTATCTACTATAGGACACGTTGTTAATAAGAGAAGAAATAAACTTCTATTAATAACAGCACTACCTTCTATTGCACAATTAAACCCTGCGACAACAGAGGGTTCTAGGAATCCTGAAATGTGGATGGCTGAAATAAACAGCCTAGGCACTAAGAAGTACGAAGGGATTATGGCTGAGAAGATAGCTCAAGATAGGAGAAGACAAGCTGCTAAAGATAGGGATGAAGAGTTTACAGAAGTTGCAATCAATCCTGCAGAAGAGTTTGCTAGGTTAAAGATAAAAGCTTCTAGAACTTTACAATCTATTCAGATGGAAAGAGAGGGTGAAAACTTTTTAACTTATTCTTTGCAAGGTTACTCAGGCAGAATTGCACCACAACAAACTTTATTTAATCCAACGTCTAATAAAGATGTTAGATTTGTAACAACATCAGGTGCAGCTGTTCAAGTAACTAAAGGTAGTAAGAAAGAAAAAGTATTAAGACAGATGTATGCTTTAATGTTGTTACCATCTATATCAAAAGGTGTAGCAGATGCTGAAGGACAAGGTACAGCTCGTGGAGCTGATATGTTATTGCCAGAGGCAAGAGAGTTTCAACTCGAAGCTAATACTCGTCAGTTATATGAGTGGGGTCAGAGGTTAAGTACAGCTTTAGACAATACTATGTCTGATACATTATATGAGACTATAGCTAACGAAGTAGTTGGAGATGTAGATTACCAGCAATCTACTGCTGCTAAATCAAATTTAAGTCTTGGGTTAGATCCCTCTATAAGAGAAGATAAAGAACTTATAGATGCTATTGCAAAAAGAGGTGAAGATGGGTTAGCATTTATGGATGGTGTTATTGATTTCTATAATTATAAAAATGCTATGGATAAAGGTATACCATTTCGTACATTCTTTAATGCTTATATAGATGGTAAGACTAATGGTCTTGCAACTAATGGGTTTCAACATGGACATTTACCAACAGGTTTTGCAACTGGTGTTATACGTAATGGAAATATATCTTTATTAGATGGAGATAAAGATCTTAGAGATTATCTTCAAGAGATTAACTTACAAATATTAGAAAATGATATAGGTGGATCTGCTACTGGTAATTTTAATAAAGTACTTGATGATTTTATGGTTGTATCTCGTGTTGTATTTTCAGATAGAGAACTTAACAAACAAACTACTATGACTTGGGGATATGGTGCAGAGCTTGCTACATTTAAAAAATCTATTGATGATGTAATAGATAAGTTTGTTGCTAAATATCAATTTGAAAGTCAGAAAGGTCAATTATCACCAGAAGGTTTAACATTTTTACAATCACTAGATAAAGTGATGGGAGTTGGAACAGTTACGACTAGAACTGGAGATAGTAGTCTACCTTCAGATATAAGAGAAGCGTTTGTAGAAAATATACATGCTTTATATGTTAAAGGTTTACAACAAACCCTATCACCTGATGTTATTAAAGCTAGAACTTTATTAAGAGGAGCTGCTATGGCTCATACTTTTCTAGATGAGCTTATGGTTTTTAAAACTCACAGTGGATATGAACTTAATGTAGGTGGTAAAGTATCTAAAGGATTAACAGCTGATACTAAATCAGGTAAATATGGATTTGATACTGTTGATGGTAAAGGTAATACAATAACTCAATATAATTATGAGACTGCACAAACACCACAAGCAAAGACATCTCAAAAAGATGCAGGAGAAGTCACTTGGGGTGGAGCATTACCAGCACCTATACAATCTATTGATGGATCTGTTGTTGCTATGACTGTAGCAGGTGATAGTTGGAAAAGATTAAGTACTAACGCTAAGAAACCATATGTGCATACAATATATGATGCATTTAAAATGGATGTAGATAGTTATGAAACTGTTTTAGCTGAGTCTAATAAGAATTGGATGAAGATAAATGAAGATTGGAACTACATGCAACAAGCTCTTGAGTCTTTAGAAAATGCAATGGGTAAGTTTAAAAAGAAACTTAATACTAACCCTGATGCACCAATACCTAAACATACTGTTGATTATATAATGCATTTGTTTAGTCCTGTAAGAGAAGGTAGTAAAACTACTAATTTAAAATATAAATTAATTAAGCTAGATGATGAGCTACGTTTTATAAGTGCAGCAACTTCAAAACAAAGAAATAAAATAGCTTCTCTTATTGAGAGAGATCTTTACAATATTTTAACAAGGTCAGGTAAAGAACTTAAAGATGTAACTATGAGAGAGTATTCAATGTTTGTATCTAAATTTGCTTCAAGATTAAACTTAAGAAATCAAATGAGATCTCACATAGGTCTTATGAATAAAAATAAAAAAATCCTTCTAAAGAAAATAAAAGAAGAAGGACTAGGCTTTGACTTTAATGGTGAGTTTATACCATTACAGTACTACGCCCACTAAAAAAAATACCCCACTAGGAATCCGTAATGGAAACTTAGTGGGGTTTTTTATTTTATTTAAGCATACCTTTCTTCGCCAACATTATTTTAATGTCTCGTTCAGCTTTAGATCTATTCTCTTTAGCTTGTTTCTCTGGTATACCTGCATCAATGTTTTCTTGATAGACAATATCTAACATGGCATCATTGATCTTCGGTGTGTTTGCAATTTCAGGATCTAGATTGTATTTCTCTACATACTCCTCGTCCTTTATTCCTGCACCTCGGAGTGCTAAATAATTGTAATCTTTCTTAGTCATAATTCCTCCTATGCAAAGAAGTAGTCAGAGTCTTGGATATCGTTGATATCTAATTCACCTAACTGTGGTTGTTGTACATCTAGACCCTCATGGTCTTCAGATATTAGCTCTTGTTCGAGCCAGTTGTAGAAGTTATCTACATCGTACATGTCTATAAAGACTCTCTTGGTTATCCCAATGAGATGCTCTACGTCACATGCATGGGTTGAGAAGCTGTCATGTACTGCACCAAACTCTCCATGCCACTGATCTACTACGAGAGCCATGTGACTTGCGTCGAGTGAGTGTATTACATTAGGTGATATGCCACACAAGAAACCTTGTATGTCAGGATAGTCAGTTGCTGTTTGAGCAACATGGTTTATCCCTTGATGACCACCAGTAGCTTTCTTGAATCCTGCAATAGTACCTCTACCTTTCTTACGTTCCATTCTAAACTTTGTGTATTCAACATCAAAGCCAGATGGCGTAGTCCATTTAACTCTATCAGCACCATTACCATGTACAAGAATTGATTTGTATTTAGATGTAAACTTAACAAGATCATCTAACTCTTCAATCTCTTTATCAGTTATGTCCTTTGTCTTGAACAACTCTGATCTTCTTTCTACAGCTTCTTTGTATTCTTCTCCTGCTGGATTACCTTCTTGATCAACTTTCTTGAAGGAACCAAGCTCATACTTTGCAAGCTCCTGAAGGTAACTCATAGTTTGTAGGGGTCCGGGACATACATTATTGATTGCTTTGATTAGTATCTTAGCAAACTTATTGCAGTCATCCTGAGTAATCCCATACTCTGTATGATAGTCTTCAGCTTTACAATCGAAGAACATGTTCTCAGCTATCTTCTTAGCACCTGCTGAGTATGCACGAGTCATACTACCACGTTTAGTAATACCTTTACGTATACTTTTCATTGGCATACGACTGAGTATATCAACTAATCGTTCATCATCTGTTAAGTTGATTAGTTCTTTTGCAGTTTGTACATAGAAGTCTTTCTGGATTTCCCTAGGAATAAGACCTACCAGATCACCTGTTCGGTTATCTTTAGAGATAGCACCTAAGTGCTGCCATCCATTGTTAGATCCATCAATAGGTATTGGAAGATTCGTCATGAATATTCTTTTATCTTTGAGAGCTTTGTGATAATCAGACCACTCGATACAACAAGCTAAGAATGTTACTATCTTTTCTGCTGTTGTATCAATCACACCATCAGTACCTAAGTCAATAAGACTATCCATGTTCTCATTGACCCATCGTACCCTATCGTCCAGAGTCATCTTATCCACTGAGATATTATCTAGACCTTCTTCTTCTAGGTATGATTTGTAGTCTGCTTCGCACCACTCTGGTATCTCATCGATTCCATAGCTTGCATTAAAGCTTGTAGCTGTATGTACTGCTAACCAATACAAACCTTCTTGTGTCATAGGTTTAGCTCTTGCGAACTTCAACATGCCACGAGAGATGTCTGATCCCTGATAGTTTAGGAATGGTTCTTTGTAGTACAATCGTCCTCTATAGTCAGCATCTAAGTACTGATAGAATACATCTTCATCTTTTAGTATGTTAGCTTTAGCTATAATAAAGCTCCATTCAAGTGCTTGACTACGACGCTTTAGTTCTTTTGCATCGTTGTCAGTGAATGGTACAGAGCTAGAGAATATTTCTCTGTTCTTTTCTATAACTTCTAACACTCTTCTATTGATTCTCCATCCAGAGTTTTGCAGTTTATCTATTGACCGAATGTATGGTCTGTCTAGTTCTAGATAATCCTTACCAGTTCTACCTTTTATCACAGGGAATTGTACTGATCCAGACTTCTGCATCATACTGTTGATCTTCCTTGGTGGTGTGACTGTTGTGTGTAATAGATTAACTCTAGAGAACATACCCGGTATGTCTGCCAGTTCTACCCATCGAGCTGTTGCAGATATTATATAACTAGTATTCCTAGTCTTAGGATAATAGATATCTACAAAGCCACATTGAAAGAATGCTTCAATGAATAGATCACCTAATCTTATTTGATTAAGCCAAGTCAGTTCCCTTCCTACTGATCTACTCACTTCTCTTCCTATCTTGGAAGATGCATTCGTTAAGCTAGCTGTTCCTACAGGATTAGAACTACTGCTTGTTGTAAACAATATTTGTATAATCTGAAGGGAGTTCTTTACGAACCCCTCCATGTTTACTTCATACTCTTTATCGTATTGCAGAACAACTGCACCTGTATTTGCTTTTGGATTTTTAGTGTTGACAGTCCTCACTTTATCAATGAGGTAGTCGATCACCTCATAAATAGGCTGCATATATTATTCTCCTGTTGCTACAAAATCAAAATCAAATCCTCCTGTAGCAGTTAATCGGCTTGTATTGTGGTCATAGATTGCCGAACCTGCATTACCAGTTAGTCCAGTGAACCTAGATTTCAATACTCTAAACTTTATAACATTTCTCTCAGCATCTGATTCTGATACCAGATTTCTAGCGAAACTTATAATGTCAAACGAGATCTGTTTGATAGAACCAGATCCCTTGATGTCATCGATAGAGGCTAGCTTACCCTCTTCGAAACTCTTAGTGCCACCTTGTGCTTTACGTAGGTGGGATATAAGACCCAACCATATGTTGTGTCTCTTAACAATCTTAAGTAAGTCAGACATAATCTTATCAACTGCTTCATTACCTGAGAGGCCTTCAGATCCCTCAGAAACAGCGATAGTGATGTGATCTAGTACCAAGTACTTACAACCCATCAATGCCATGTATTCGATCTTCTCAATGAGACTGGAGTCGCTTACAGATCCTGCATGATCTAGTAGTATCAATCTCTCATCACCAAAGACTCTCTTGAAGCCATGTCTAGCTTCGTCTGGTGTTATTGGAGTGGGGTTCATTGTACCTCTACGAAGTTGCATAGATATAAACTTCTCTGCAGTATCTCCAATGCTTTCCTCAAGAGATATCAAACCTATCTTATCTTCTGTTTTATCTAGAAGATCTAAGATAACTTCTTTAATCACAGTACTCTTACCACTACCAGTACCACTAGTGAATAGGGTAATTTCACCATGTCTAATACCTTTAACTTTCTTATTTAGTCCTTCTAAACAGTCAGGGTAAGGGATAGATTCTACGTTTTGTCTTTCAACAAACTGTTTCCATATCTGTTCTCCTGTTACAATACCTGCAGGTGACCAAGGTTGGGCATCCCATATGCATCTTTGTAATACTTCTGGACCCAGATCCTTTAAGACGTCACAGGCGTCCTTTCTAGGTAGGGAAGCGACTTTTACCTTACCCACCCCTATCATCTTAGCTACAGCCGCTGTACAGGCTTCTCCTGCCTCGTCCTGATCAAACGCTAGTACAATAGTTTCAAACCTGTTGATCCAATCTCTTTGTTCAAGCACTACTTTTGTAGCAGATGCAGAGGGTATAGACACACAAGAATAGAATCTTTTGTATCTTCTATAGAATGCTTCAGCGACTGCCATAGCATCTAGCTCACCTTCAGTGATGACTAACATCTTATTTGTATTCGATACATTCTGACCGAATAACTCTACGTTTGAAAAGTTACCATGTATTCTAAAATCTTTTGGTAACATTCTTTCTTTATAAGCTACTATCTTACCCTTTCGAGTGTATGGATAGTAGTGTGACCCCGGTTTTCCATCTGGGGTTGTTGACATTTTTACACCATAGTGATCTGTTACTTCCTTAGAGATGTTACGACTAGGTATAGGATAACTAGTATAACTAGTAATGTCGGTGACGATATCATAATTTGTATGGGTGATTGGTTCATCCCTTTCCTCAGTTACATTTAATTTCTTTGATCGATTACAACTAAAACAGGTTCCAACTCCATCGTCATAGGATGCAAATGCATCTGATGATCCACAGAAGTCGCATGGACCCATTGTATATCTACTCATTGGTACTCTCTTTCTGCCTTTAGCTTTCTATTCTTTGATCTATTCATCTTCGTTTTCATTTTACGTAGATTACTCTTCTTGTTCTTGCTCTTTATAAACTCTGACTCGAATATATTCTTCTCCTTTTGGGACGATTCGTTTTCTGAGTTTGATTTTGTATACTTTGTTATCATTGAAGTCCTCGAATATTCCTTGATACGTATCTAATATTGGTTTAATTATATTGTCGAGATCAGCTCCTCTATTTGAGAAGCCACCCTCAACCTCGAATGTTACTTGGTTAATTCCAAAAGGCCACTCTACTTCCTTGAGGAACTCACCGATATCCTCTTGGTACTTAACATACTCAGGACTCTTGAAGGATCTTTTCCCCCTCGCTCCCAGCATCTTGTTTGCACTCAGGGGTTTTATCTTGAATAGATGACTTAACATCTTCATATTCCTCCCATGTTTTCAACATAGATAATAATCTTAGAGATATCTTAGGATCACCTGCGTCATGATCAACCCATGCTTTCTTTACATATCTCCACATTGCATCAGTACCTACACCTTCTAAGATCTTTTCAGCTTTCTTAGGTCCAATCCCTTTGATTCCGGGGATGTTATCTGTACGATCACCAGTTAGACATTGGATCATAAGAAGTTTGTGAGCTTCATCATCATCAATAAATGTATGTGTTTTCTTATTAAAGTTGTAATGATTTCCGGGGATCTGTAACAAGTCTTTATCTATACCTGCGATTATGTATTGATCATCTGCTTCACGAGCTTCGTAAGCCCATATAGAAACTAAGTCATCAGCTTCCATACCATGTGCAGGTATTGCTCCCCATCTTTTAATGATGTGATCATGACCATAGTACAAGAAGCTTTTAAGTTCTTCCTTAAGGTCTGGTCTGTTTTGTTTGTATGGTTTATAAATTTCTTTTCTAAAGTTACCTTTACCTTTAATGGCAACCTTTAGTTCACCACCGAAACAATTACCTTCAATCTCAAGCATGAGTGAATCAATGTTTTTCTTTACGTGTATTTTAGTTTTTGCTATACAAGCTGCTTTGAAATAAACAGAATCAGCATCAACTAACACGAGTGGTATTTCATTGTGCATACTTACTCCTTTCTTTATAAGTATCTTGGTTTACATATGTCTTTACTGCATGGCAGTTTTTACATAGCACTCTACATTTAGAGAGTTCTTTCTTTACTGTAGTCCATCTCTTAGATGAGATAGTTCTACCCTCACTGACAGTGAAAGCTTTCTTTCCGGGTTCTATATGGTCAAGGTCAAGAGCTACACCATTAGCATTGTAGCCACATCGTTCGCAACCCTTCATCCTTTTCCATCTATGTATTATATCTTTACGATATCTTTGTCTTACCCATCTAGAAGTATACTTACAGCCATTATAGTTTCTACCCTTCGGTATTCCTTTACTCGCCATTAGTGTACATCTGCGTAGCTTGTGCCAACAACATAGTTACCACCATCCATACATTCAACACCAAAAGTCTTAGGTGCTTCTCTGAAGGATTCCTGTAGTATCTCACCCACACGATTAGCATCTTTCTTTGATGCAACGTATGCAATTTCGTCATGGTAGAACAATCTAGGTTCAGCTTTTAGTCCTTCCTCTTTAATCTTCTTCATAGAATAAGATAAGGCAGCTTTACATGTGATACCTTCAGTCGTTTGAAGTAGGTAGTTTAAGCATTGATGTTCTGAGTTAGCAAATACAGGTCTGCCATCTAGTGCAGGGAACCATCCAGCTCCTTGACTGTGGAAAGTATTTGTCCATGTCTCACTCACCCACTTACGTAGATCATCTAATCCTTTGATACCTTTTGCAAACTTAGCTCTAGATTCTTTACCTACTTTAGCATTTGATTTACCAGTAAGTACTTGACCAAGTTTAGCATCACCAGCTCCGAAGAGATAGGCATACAGGTAGCTTTTCGCTATACCTCTTGAGCATCCTAGGGAGTCGGCATTTCTTTGGTGTTGATCACCATAACATACCTCATGTGTGAAGTCTTCGTTACCAACGTAGTGACATAGACCACGTAATTGATTACCTGAACTATCTGCACCTACGACAACCATATCATCGTCTGCTACAAATAATTCTCTTAGTTCTTTACCCCAAGGTGCATTCACACTAGGTAAGTTAACGATGATTTCATGTCTTGCTCTGAACGTAGGAGTACCTATGACCCACATGTTACCATGAATACGTCCATCCTTTACCTGCTCCAACCAGCCTCGTATAACAGAGGAACGATTTCGTAAGGTATAGTACTCGTCAATCATTTCTCCTAGCTCACCGAGCTTTAAAAGCGATGTGGTGGTAAGTTTAGGTGTAGTAGTTACCCAAGACCCATCTGGCATACGTTTCTTAATGAACTCGTCTGGTTTCCAACCTTTCTTCGTTAGTAACCACTCTTTGACAAGATCTAGTTGCCCTAATGTCACACCATTTACAGTGAACCTTTGGAACTCTGTACCTGCTGGCATTACGTGTGTATCTTCACACTTCACTTCATATCCTAGGTACTCTGAAAGAATTCGTGCAGTTACAATAGTGTAATCACCATTCTTTTTGTACTTAGGCGTCTTAGGTATTTTATCGATGTAGGTTTTATGTTCACCTAGTTCAGGCTCTATGGTACTACATATAGTATCCATCTTATCTTCCATCTTTTTAAGGTTTTTGTGTGCAAGTTCTACATCAAACTTCCAACCCTTTTCTCTAGCCATTACATTGAATACAGCTGCATCATGTTCTATTCGTAATCCCTTTCCGATTAAGGGGTTCTTAGAACTGATTTTATTGTATTCTTCTATTAGGTTATTGAAGACATCAACATTAAGTTTAACATCTTGGACACAGTATCGAAGCATCTCTCTACTGTAGGCACTCCAATCATCGTAGTGGATCTTAGAGTTGTTTAGGTGTTCTCCCCATCCTGCAAGACCTTGCTTGTGGGTACGTCTGTATCGTAGGACTTGTGACATGATCCATGTGTCGTAACATTTCTTTGAGTTAAGATCGGTTCCATACAGTTTGTCGACTTGTACGTTGTCAAATCCGATGATGTTATGCCCGATAAGTACTTGGGCGTTATTGAGGAGCGATACTCCATCTTTGATAGGAGGTAGTTTATCGTCGTGGTCAGAGTATTTATATACATTTCCAGTCTCCATGTTCTGTGCAACCAAACACCATATTACAGTTGCGTCAAATCCATCT
>Ga0208158_1000123_pt1 | contig 33615 bp, 51 predicted proteins | sample 8_EtaG_FD_184081 | JGI IMG/M metagenome (GOLD analysis project Ga0208158, IMG submission 184081) | Marine viral communities from the Subarctic Pacific Ocean - 8_ETSP_OMZ_AT15162 metaG (SPAdes) (version 2) | ecosystem: Environmental > Aquatic > Marine > Oceanic | place: Pacific Ocean | collected...
TCCTACCGCAAGAACGGTTGCTCCTGTAACTAAAGTGTCTTTAAGTTCCATGTTTCTCGTATTCCTCCCTTGGTATATTCCATTCAGTTAATATCCGTCTGCCTGTTTTACCATGCAGATCAATATATACCTGATCATTACTCGACCAAAGACCCAAACGATCTCCTAATTTCACGTAGGCTCTCAAAATCTTTCTGTTTAGTGCCGCCATCATATTCCCAAGCATAACCTTCAGTAATCATTAATTCATTTAAGGAGACAGTATCTTCGCCAACGTACAACCAACCAAGAAGGCGGCCATACTTACCGACCCCACCAACGAGCTCAGTCCTAATAGAAAGCTCATCATCACCAGATAAAGTACTTTCGAGTTTATCCTTGAGCCAGTTTGTTGCGTCAATACCAAGTGCCTTTTCCTCTAAATCTCTTGTTCTCTTCTCAGGAGTATCAACTCCCGCAATTCTTACCCGTTCTTTCTTGAATAAATCGAATCCAAGATCGATGGTCACATCTATCGTATCTCCGTCCAATACTCTGTTGATCTCTGTCACTCGGAAGTTGTAACAACTCTTCCTTGACGGTGGAACCATCGCTCCCATCTTCATTCTCCCAAAGGTCTATCGCACTATTTATAGATTCCTCTGCTGGAGTTCTGGTTTGTTCACTCTGATAATTCCTTACTTGTTGAATCATCTGATTCACGTTCAGGGGAGATGTGACTATGAACATTGTCGTTAGGATACCATTCATCGTATTTAAATATCCAGTATATACTAACACTTACTAAGACTAATAGCAAGCCTACCATAATATTTATTGACCAAACGATATCGCTCACATTACTTATGTTTATACTTCTCAGGATTTCTTGGTGCGTCTATTGTCATGAATCCTATTGGTAAAAATATTACCCAACTGAATAGGGCGAGAGTATTCATATTCTCCCCTATCCATTCTACAAAACTACTGAACATGGATAACCCCCTTCATACCAGCACCAGCATGAGGATCGCATTGAAACTCAAAGTCTCCTGCATCTGGAAATGTAACATCAAAACTATCACCAGTAGCAAATGCTAGATCTCCATGTGATAATTCTGGATGATCCTTTACTATCATATTATGTGGAGGTAATGCTCCATTAGTAAAGGTAACTGTTTCACCAGCGTTAATAGTAATATCATTTGGTTCAAAAACTAAGTTCCCATTTGAACCCATCGTAACTTCTGCAGCATATGCTTGTGATGCTAATGAGAACGATAAGAAAAGTGAAGTGAGCATGATAGTTAATCTACTCATCCACCACATTATTTCGTGTTTCATAATTAATGTCCCATAGGAATACCTGCTGCCATAAGATGTGTAATCCTATCGATCTCAGATAACTCTTTTGTACAATAATCAATAAAAGAAGGATGCTCCCTTAGATAAGGAACATCCTCTTTAGAATTCTGTATTGCGTTATATGAATCTACAGCGTATTCGCAGATTTCATGATGCTTATGATCTGTGTCGTGATAACCGACAATGTAATGCTTTTGTTGCGTCAGGGGCATGATTTTTTCAATCCCGTACTATCAAATATTTATAGCACAGGTTGAGTAATTTTGCCTAGTTAGGTGTGGACTCACACACACTGTTAGAGTACCTGAACAACACCTACACAATCAGGAATTTCACTCACTAGTTTCTTTTCTATACCTTGCTTTAATGTCATAACACTCATAGCACATGTCTCACATGCACCACCCAATCTAACTTTTACTATACCAGTTTCCTCTTCTATTTCTACAAACTGAAGAGAACCTCCATCTGCTTCAACATAAGGTACAAGTTCTTCTAAAACCCTTACTACATTCTCTTCTGTTAGTTCCATGTGTGTTGCCAAATAATGTTGTCGTTTAAGATATTCATAATAATGATCCATCTCAAATAAAAAACTGCTGATTTATTCTATATGTATCAACAAAGGTTTCTTCTTCAATATATGCTGTATGTGGAGAATTTTGTTTATATAAAAGCATACGATTATATTTCATTTCAACAATACCTAACATCTGTCTTGTAATTTTACTAAAGAAAGCAGTACCACCTTCACATTCTTTATTGAAATATATTCCACTAGCAAAGTGACCATCAATATCCACATGAGGTACTTTAATACTTGGAGTATACTTTAATACATTTACCATAAAAGTAGCATTATCAAAACTATCTTTCAGATAATCGTCAGAAACAATATCAGAAAAATATTTTTGAATAAGATCAGTATAAACCTCTGTTAGATAACCCATATTATATGTTATATCTATTTGATTACCTGGAAACCCTCTCCTATTTGGAGTATGTGTAGATGCAGGTATGGTATTAATTAAATCCAATATTACATCTGGATTTTTATAAAAGTTATCAACAACTACAACTCTAATATCCTCTTCTTCAAAAACCTGTTCTTCTATACTATCACTAACCTGAAAAAGAGTCTTTTCATCAATTATCTTTACCATATTTTTTCACACTTTCTTCCCACTCCTTCATTGAAGATTGGCAATCTGGTGGTTCAGGATCTTTATACCCCTTCATCTTTTTCCATTTATTATGTAATGCTCCCATCATCCATGACTGAGAAAGACTGTGGGGTCCATTCTCAAGCAGATCTAACTCATATTTACTAGAAGTATAGTTCTTGTATTCTTCTCTCCAATTGGAGTCATCATAAGATTTATTTGTCATACACCTCCTTGCCAAATCATATCAGGCATTTGTTGTGGACCTGGTTTTAACATAAACAATAATATAGCATATCCAACAAACCAAATAATATTAAAAATCCAAGCTTGTCTAACAAAAAACTTTCTTACACCCATAGCAATTGTCACTTTTTTAACTGCTTCGGGATCGTACTTATTACCTTTTGATCTAAGTACCTGTTCGATAATCACCGCAATAATTGCTCCTACTACTAATGGGTAGAATACAAAATTTGCGAATGACATTATTAGTAGAATAACATTCATTCTTCGTGCTTATGCTTTAGTTTACCAGACATCTCATATGCCTCCTTATTTCCACCGTGACCATGAGCAATTCCCAACTCATGCATCTTAGCATGTTCGTCAATAGGATCTCTTAATGCCTTCTTACCCGATCCTACTGTAAGATATAATCCCCATCCAACTAAACCAAAAAGAAGTAAACCAAAGAATAGGATAAATCCCTGTTCTGGACTAAGATTTAAATGATGGATCATAGGTTGCTTCTCCCATGTACCAGGTAAATTGTATACTGAGGGGGTTGATAGAAAGATCATTTCTTTTTAAAAATAAAACTAATGAAAATTTGAAGTAAAGATTGAAACCAATTACCTTCTAGACTATTAAACATATCCATGTTTAATTTAAAAGCATAATTTGCTTCTCCTATTATAGCATTTTTTTGATTCTCTGTTATAGGAAGACCGTCAAGAATTCCTCTATATCCTGCTTTATACGCTTTTGTATCTTCTATCTTTTCAAAATCATAAAATTTGAGTCCTTGTCCATCCACCAATTCCAAAGCCTTTTCGGCAATTCCTTTAAGGATCTGACCACCTGAGAGGTCACCCAGGTATCTGGTGTAATGATGACCAACCAAAAGTTCTGGTTCATTTTTCGCTACCTCACGAATACGATTTACATACTGATTACATGCTTCTGAAGGTTGAATGATAGATCTCCAAATAGGTCCATAATAAAACCTAAGATCTTGCTCCAAAGCATTTACACGATTCAAATTTGATAATTGTATCTGTCCTATTATAGGATGATCTTTTAAATTATCAACCTCTTCTTCCATTGTGGAATATACAAAATATAAATCCGATACAAGTTTCTTGTATGATTCCTTATTTACAACACCTCTAAGAAATGATGCAACAAAAGAAGTATTTTCTGCTGCTGAGTGAGATTTCTTTGTACCTATCTTTAACTCTTTAGAAAAATCCATATCTATTCAAACCTAATTTCTTCTTCATCACCAACGTCAAGATCAGGAAGTTTTGTTTCAACCCAATGATCTTTATTATCTATATTTGCTGCATTAACATATCTCATAATATGTTCATCTATCTGATGATAGATTGGATGTAAATTAAGATCCATATTGATATCATGTGCGATATCAGCAATCTGAGAATCCGTCAAACAATGATCCTTGTGAGTTAGATTACAAACTGGTATCCGTTGTTCAATCAATTCATTAAGATTTATACGAATTTCATAATCTCTATATACTGGCATACTAAACCTCTTTAAATGTTTCTAAAAAAATCTCTAACCAAGAGAATGGTAATTCTATAAATTGCGTTTTTATAAAACCACTCTTATCACCATTTATTATAACAGATATTTTTTTATTTCTACAATCAACTATAATATCTTTATTACTTAACAAAGGTATCAATTCAGATTTAACACTTTCAACTGCTTCCAATGGAGTGCATATAAAGTATACAGCAGGTCTATCAATAGGAGTTCCATCAGGATAAGCTTTTGGTTGTTTAACTATATCAACTAATGACTCCATGCTTCTGGCATAATCATATACTAATTTAAATTCAGGTTTACTCGAATCATATAAATTTTGTACCTTTGTATTCCAGAGTATTTTACAATATTCTATATCCTCATCATATCCACATAACTCAACACCTTTAGACCTAAATTTATGAGCTATACTTTGACCTAGATCACCTACGCCAATTACACCCATTCTAGGGATAGTCACCTCCCTAGCTTTAGCCTCAAACATAGTATTGTTGCTAATAGATTCTACTAACTTTAAATCAGTACTACTAAGAAGAGTAATAATACCAGAGGATTTTATCTTTTCCCTTTGATATGTACCCCGTTTAACTTTAAATGATTTTGCCATAGGTATAATTATTTTACAATATTTAAGTCTTCTTCGCAAGCATCACTAAATCTTTCTGCGACATCACCACCTAGATCAGCACCTTCATTCATACCGATCATCGTAGCAGCACCAGCCAAAACCCAGCCAACGAAAGGAATAGAGGAGACACCAGAACCAGCAGCAGCACCAACGCTACCACCGACAATTCTTCCTGTCGATTTTCCACCACCTCTAACTTCAATACATTCCTCGGTTTTGGCACTAATCTTTTTTTCGTTAATAGTACCTACCGATAATGGTTCGATCCAAGTTCTACCGTTAGATACTGCACCACCATGATGCACAGCACCATCCATAGTATATTCTTGTGTGATAGTAGTTGTATCACCTTTCTTAAGGAACCCACCTCTGTTTACAGTTTTAGTAGTAAACATACTCTTAGGATCATTCCCACGATACTCAAGACTATATCCATCTTCTCCTGCCATTACTCTAACTGAAGAGTATTGATTCACAGGAGGAATAGCAATCTTAGGATACTTACTATTGTCTCTGGTAGCAAGCATTACAAGCATACCAATATGCGAAAGACCAAGTAATCCACCCAATCCAAGGGCGGACCACTTAGTCCAATTTATTTGTTTGTCCATCATAAAAAAACACGGATTTTACATCTTGAATGTATCTGTTGGTTTGTCGTCAACAGTACTAATCTTAATAGGTGCTTGCTCAATCTTAATTGTTTGAGTAGGACCAGTCTGGGAAGCTTTTTCGATTAACAACTCAAGGTCTTTTTTGCTAATGCCACCGCCACCGTTGCCACCACCATTACCGTTGCCGTTAGCATTCTTATCCATCTTCATAGTACCGTCATTCTTTTTAGATGCGGTCTGAATTCCGAAGGAAGCTAAAACTCCAGTAAATACCGAAGCTATAAAAGTTGGGTCAATTTTCTGTTGTGGTACACCAGGAATAGCAACATAATTTAATGTCAATATTCCACCCGACCAGGCAAGTACAGTAATTCTGACGAATGTACTGATTATGGCTGCTTGTTCATCAGCATCAGGTAGTATAGCATCTTTTGCCTTTTGAAGCAACCCCTTCTTTTCTTCTTTGGGTTCTTCTTCCAGAATCTCTTCTTTTACTTCTTCTGCCATTCTAATAGAGCAATTCTCTATTATATAGTAAGATTATCCACCTTCAACTTCACACCCAATACGACTACCAAGAACAGCACCTAGTGGAATTGCCCACCAACGTCCATCACCTCTTGAAATAGCAGCACCAAGTCCACCACCCACTAGACCACCAGCAATCTTACCATCAGTACAATCATTATTATCAAACTCTATAGTGGTCTTTCTTGTGTATCCACCTGTTCTTAATGAATCATCTGCAGATCTACATGGAACCTCAATAGTTTCATGGAATGATTGAACATAACCAGGATTTTCTGCATTACCTGGTATATACTCTTCTCTATACTCTGTCTTAAAACAACTACGACTTGTAGAATATCCTTCTTGATATTCATCCGCAACAGCCCCAACAGGTGTCAGTGCTATCAATGATGCTAATAAGATTTTCATTCTAGAAAGTTGGGACTCCTAAACCACCAGAGGGAACAGGTACATTTGCAGAATCACTAGGAGCAGCAAGATCAGGAGCACCAATAGGAAGATCTCCTCCTAGTCCACCACCTAAAGACCCAGTAACTGCTTCAATAGCTTGAGACTTGATGCTATCAACAATTGAATCTCTGTTGACATATACAAGTACGCCACTAGCGACAACGGCAGCAGATACAACACCAGACGCAATAGCAAGTACATTTATTAATTTTTGCATAACTTTATTCCAAGTAATTTTTATTTATACAAGACCTAAAGATCCAGCAGTTATTCCTACTCCTACAAAAAAGGCAAATTCTAGTATACCATGTGCGGATGCTGGAATTTCCAATATCTTAGATTTTAAACGAGTCATTTAAGCTTGTGCTCCTCAGCTTTACTTTTCTTTACAAAGTATATAGGCTTTTCCTAACAAAGTCAACCGAACACATCCTCACCATCATAGTATAAATCCGAAAGAGATTCTAAAGCAAGAATATCATGGTCATCTCCTATAGGATGAATCCATTCTTTAAATTCTCCACGAATAGATTCGGCATCTTCAATATCTTCAATGGTTCCCAACTTACATAATACATTCATACGATGTATTGCCCAATCATAATTATTCTTTAGTGTTGTTTCTAAAAGATCCATAGTCCTTACGCATGTAGCGTCCTAATATGTTGCTATTGTAATATGCTGGTTCTCCATTGTCAAGAGATTCTTGAAGAACATTATTTAAAAATAACTGTTTTGTTTCCTCATAGTTTACATCTCCGAGTCTGGTATGGAGGGATAAGATCTCTCGTTTGAACGCTGCGTTTCCAAGTAACTTTCTATCTGCACTAAGCTCGTTAGAGCTTCCATAGTATTTTTTCCAGTCACTCTCAGACGTAACCCGTCTCTTACCACCTCTAGGCTTACGTTTTTGTTGGAAGTATTTTCTTCCAATGTATTGTTTACCCGACTTGATATTAGTAATGCAGTAGACGAAACCGAAGAAATCGCCAATATCATCAGTAGTGAAAGCTGTACCTTTGTAGTACCAGGGATTTTCATAATCTCCTTCCATTTCATAATCTTTATTCATCTCATACTTATATATGATAAATACCTAAGATAAAACTTCTTTAACTATGGCAGCTGTATATGTAAATAATATTGCTATTGATGCTGGTGAAGACTTTACTCAAGATTATACTCTTTCTGAAACTGGTGGAAAAGTTATTGATCTAAGTGGTTATAGAGCAAAAGCACAAATAAGAAAACATCCTGATAGCAAAACTGCTATTGATTTTTCTATTGGTTTTTCAAACAGAACAACTGGTGTACTAAATTTATCTATTCCTCGTTGGACAACATCTCTATTAAAACCTGGAAGATATGTTTATGATATTATGATTGTTAAATCTGATGATAAAAAGGAAATAGTTGTAGAAGGAAGTGCTCTTGTGCGAGCAGGAATAACTACAGATAGTTCAATGATATCACCTGGTAGTGATGAAAGAACATGTATTGCTGTGATTGATGATTCATCTAAAACATTTACTGATTTAGAAACTACATGGAATACATTTAGATCCACGTATCCAAATAGAACATTCTATCTTTTACAACCAACAGCACAAGGATTTGGTAATTCTGTAGGAAATACAAATTATGACAGTTTAAAATGTCCTGATACATTTGTTGCTGACACTACTGTAAACATATCACCTTTGATTTAAAATGATTGCAACCGTAACAGAATCCTCAACAGAATTAAATGAAGCAGGTACAATAACATTTACTGTTACTACTACTGGATTATCTAATGGTACTCAATTATATTTCTCAACAGATGATGAAGTAGACGGTACTATTAAAGAAGAAGACTTTACAGATAATTCTCTAACTGGTATCTGTACTATTACAAATAATACTGGAAGTGTTGTTAGAACAGTATCAAGAGATAGAACAACAGAGGGTACTGAGAGATTTCTAATTCAAATTAGAGAAACTTCATCTACTGGAAATATAGTAGGAGTCTCTACATTAATTAGAATTAATGATACATCAATAGCACCAGGACAAAATTCAACAGGAAAAATCTTTGGTCCTATTCAAGTTAATATAGATAATGGAGTTGTTACTAGCAAATCTGACTGGTATTCGATATGTAATCTGAGTAATTTACCAGAAGGATCCAAAATTGCTATCTTTATTGATGATTCTAATGCGACCAAAGCATCCTATGATGCCCTCGTAACAAAATTAAATGAAAGAAATATAACAGTTATTACTGTTACTGATACCAATGAAGATTGGATCACACCATTCATAGGAGCATTAAATTAATGGCCCCAGTATTCATAACAAATATAGTATTATATACAGGAACGGATTTTGCACAATCATTTGTTCTAGAAGATTATAGATCAAACAGTGTATTAGATCTAACAGGATATACTGGAAAAGGGCAATTAAAAAAATATGCCTCTGAATCAAAAGCAGGAGAGTTTTCATTTACTCTTGCTAATGATCCAAAGACAGGAAGATTTACTATAGAAATGCTTTCAGGAGTTACGTCTACATTAAAACCTGGAAGTTATATGTACGATATTTTAATAAAAGATCCTTCAGGCACAGTAATAAGAGCAGTTGAAGGAACTGCCCTAGTTAAAAAATCCGTTACTAAACTTTAAGATTTACTTACTGTTCTTATACCAGTTGAGAACGTTCTTCTTATCTTCAATAGTATAAGGAGCAGCACCTGGTGTTCCAGCCTTATATTGTCTCCTAATTGAGTCTCTTACATACTCAGGCATTTTTTTAGCAGCTTTCATAACCTTACCTACAGCATTTTTTGCTAACTTAGCTTTCATATTTTCATCTAGTAGATCAAAATTTTCATATTTTGGTCCTTTCATGTTTCTTGCATCTACATCTTTTGCAGGTGCTTTACCTTTTCTTACATCAACTCCTGATCTTGGAGCATTCACTTTAGCAGCAGCATCTGCCTGTGCCTTTGCTTCTGGTTTAGCAGCTTGTTGTGCTTTAAGTTTATCCTTCTGTCTTGTATTGAAAGTTCCTTCTTGTTTAGCACCTTGAGTTGCTTTAACTTTTCTACCACCCTTAACAGTATATTTTCCAGTAGAAGGTTTTCTAACACCACCGTGCAATTTGTCTTTTAATGTTTCTACTGTTTTTTTAACTAATTTCTTAAGAGGTTTCTGTAAAGGCACTTTTCCAGGTAGAATAGATCTTTCTTGAACAATTCCATAAATCGCATCTTGATCCATTTCCATCATTACATATAGTGCTTCTTCCATACTATCAACTTGCTGAGTTTCTACAAGATAATCTAACACTAATTCAAATGGTTCATAATCTTCCCTATTTAAAGTCTTATGAATACCAACACCAACACCAACAGGAACTGCGTAATCAGTTACTGGTTTTGGAATTGGATTCTTTAACTTAACTTTCTTAAGTTTCTCTGCTGTACCTTTAACTGTTTCTCCAACTTTCTTCACAGTATCTCCTGCAACATCCTTAATCTTCTGAGAAGGACTAGGTTTTCTAACAGCCAAAGCTCCTCCCTGAGAAATCCTTTCTGTGCTTTTAACATTAGGAGTTAACTTTCGTCCCTTTGGAGGTGTAACAACTTTTCTAAGAAGTTTAGTAGTACCAGTTGCACCCTCTATTGCTCCTTTAATAAAAGTATTTTTATTAGCAAGTCCTTTAGCTTTATTTAATACACCAGACATAAATGCAGCAGGAGCCAACTCAGTTGGTATATTTTTAAGTGCACGTTTAACCAATCTTGGACCTACATCCTCTTGAACTTTTACATTCTTAGTATAGGTAGGTGGTTTCAAACCTTTCGCTACTAATTTAGAATCTCTTCTTTTGAAAGTATCCTTCTCCTTATTAGCAGCAAACTTAGAAGGAACTTCTTTAGTCTTTGCCTTAAACTGTCCTCTATTATTATCTTTCTGAAACTTCAGATGATTCTGTCTAGCCTTCCATCTAAGATCATCTCCTAATCCTGCTTTTGCTGCTGGACTATTTTTAGTCTTGTTTAACCAATCAGTTCTTTCTTTTGCCTTTTTAGCTTCTCCTTGCTCCTTTTTAAATTGAGCGATTACTTTTTGTTGATGAGCATCCTGCTGGGCTATAGTTCCAGAAGTTGTTGATCCACCATCAGATGATCCACCTTTTATAACTGGAACTTTACTAGATGAGTCTTTCTTTATTTCAGGTTTTGTTTCAGGTTTATTAAGAAGTTCTGGTTTTTTCTTTGCTGGAACAGGTCTCTTCCCATTACCACTTACTAATTTATCTCCCTCCTTTTTTGCTTGATCTGATGTTGATATTTTATCTGCAACAACAACACCAGTACCAACAAGGGCAGTATTTTTTACACCTTTGCCAAGTTTAGTCTTAAAGAAATTACTTGCCTTTCCTAAGATACTGGGTTCCTTTTTACTCTTAGAAAATTTAAGAGCAACATCAGGTGTCTTTCCTTTCTTTATCGCTGTATTATATCTACCTTGTTGCCATTTAGATAATTTTTCACCTTTATTTAATTTTTGTGCATTTTTTATAAGTTCAATTTGTTCTTTATTTGGTTTACCAATTTTCTTTAACTGATTAACTCCAGATTTATATAATTTGCCCGCCTGATTTTTTATAGTGTTTATTAAACCACTCTTACCTTTTTCTAATATTAATTCCAATTCTTCAGACAATATACTTTTCTCTCCAAAGTATTCTGCGTATTCACATTCTAATATAAAATCTTCAAAATTTTCATGTACTTCTGTATACTTATCGAAAATATCTACATGATCCGTATTTTCCAAGTAAGATATAATTGCTTCTTCACTAAATCCTTCTCTAATCATTCCAAATGAAACTGTCGCTAAAATATCTTCAGCAAGTTCATGTTCTGGTGTTTCTATATTGGAATATAAATTACCAAAATCATTAAGTTCTTTTTGCGACATTTTATTACTATAATATCTACTAGATCTATTTATAAACTTCTCAGAGAGAAGATATAGATCTTAAAGCTGTCCTCTCAGTGGACTCTTAACCTTTTTAGGTTTAGGTTTTTGTCCAGTAACTTTATTCATAACTGAATCATATACTTTACCAGACTTACGTTGAGCAATATCTCCAACTACAGCAGAAATAATTGGTCCAACTTTAGGTATTCTTGCTAAAGGTTTAGCAGACATATAAGCACCAAAACTAGTTATACCTTTACCTATAGATCTAGATGTACTTCTACCTTTAGCCTTATCATCCATAGTTGCACCAATACCAGATAATAAAGCACCTCCCTTATGAATAGTTCTAGAAGGTGTACTAATTTTCTTACTATTGTAACTCCCCTTCACTGCTTTAGCTGCTTTTTTGAATAATCCACCTTTTGATATTGGTTTAATAGTATTCAATGTATTTGGATTTGTTGGTTTAGGAGTTGGGGTAACTGTTTTAGCATCTTTAGGAATGATACTCTGACCCTGACCAAAAGTTACTTTTGAATCAGCATGTTTGGTATTAATATCAAAATTATTGGGTCTTTTAATAGGTTTTTTAGGGGATGTTTCTGGTTTAGGAATTGTTCTATTACCAGATGCTCCACCAGCACCAGCACCCATATTACTATCTCCAGTACCACCAGCAGTACCATACTGTCTTGTTACCTGATCATTTCTTGTTGTAGATGCTGATAATCTTCTATTAACTTCTTTAGGATCTATGCCCTTAGTACTAGTATTAGTATTAGTATTAGTAGGTGTACTCTTTTTAGTATTAGTATTAGTATTAGTAGGTGTACTCTTTTTAGTATTACTTATTTTCTTCTCAATATTCCTAAGAAATTTCTTAGCATTCTCTTCACCCTTAGTGCCAGATAAATTTATAGCCTTTTTTTCAGAAATATTTAAAAACTCATTAAAGGACTTCATTTTAAGAACTACAATTTTTTTACTATTTATAATTTAAATCCAGCAAAGGTATCCTTCTTGACATCCTGTTTGATACCACCAACAATATAAGATTCTACTTCTGTTTCTTGTGGTGCTACTTGTAGTCCTTTAGAACTAATCCAGTGCTCAGTCCAAGGTAATGGATTGTTCTTTGCAGGAATATCATACTGTGGTTTTAACCCAATACCTCTCAATCTCTTGTTAGCAATAAACTCAACATACTGATATAGAAGTTTATCATTCAGACCAATCATTGATCCATCTTTAAATAAGTACTCTGCCCACTTCTTCTCTTCATTCACACAAGTATCAAACATTTTATATGTCCACTCCTCTTCCTCTTTCATTATCTCTAGCATCTCTGGATCATCACCCTTTCTCCAGTTGTTTAATATAGTTTGTGTTATTGCCAGATGCTGGTTCTCATCTCTTGCAATTAGAGATATGATTTTAGCTGAACCTTCCATAAGCTTAAGTTCACCAAAAGCAAAACTGCAAGCGAAAGAAACATAAAAACGAACACCTTCCAGAATATTAACATTAGCAACTGCCCTATAAAGTTTACGTTTAACCTCTTTCATTTCCAAAACAGGTAAAGATGTGTCCAAGGACTTATCCATATCTTTCCATAGTGAACCCTGACCCCACTGCTGTGCTTCATTAATGAAGTCATCATACGATCCAGTTACACTAGCAGCACGTTCTAGAATACGAGGATCACTAATTATAGTATCAAATACTTCTGATGGATCAGAATATACATTCTTAATTACATAGGTGTATGATCTACTATGAATCATCTCCATAAAAGACCATGCTTCCATACATGCCTCTAACTCAGGTAAAGAACAGTAAGGTAGGAAAGCCATACCAGGAGCACGACCTTGTACACTATCAAGCATGATCTGGTATTTAAGATTACTTGTATAGATGTGCTTTTGTTCTGGACGCAGTGTTTGATAATCTCCACGATCTTTCTGCAATGAAACTTCTTCTGGTCTCCAAAAATATCCCAACTGAGATTTTGTTAAATTCTCAAATGAAGGATATTTGAAGTTATCATATCTTTGAACACCAAGAGGTTTACCGAAGAACATTGGTTGCTTCTTAGTGTCTACGTCTTCGGTATTGAAGACAGTCATTCCCTTTACGTTAGATGGCACAGGATTCACACTCCTCTTCGTCAGCAGTTTCTAATTCATTAAGCAAATTATTTAATTTCGTACTTCCTTGAATACCTACTTCATTTGGGTTAGGAACCGATAAGTCAACCTCATCAGTTTTAACATCATAAGTATTCTGATAATATGATGTCTTCCAACCGTATTTGTATGTAGTTAAAAAGTCTTCTGCCATTACACTTGTAGGAACTTCATTATCGGGAAAATGTTCTGGGTTATAAGACCAGTTACCAGAGATTGCCTGATCAAAGAACTTCTGCATCACAGCAACGATATTGATATAACCAATATTGTTTGGCATATCCCAAAGAAGAGTATAGTTATTCTTTAGAGTATTGTAAGAAGGAACTATCTGTTTTAGTGGTCCTTTCTTTGATTTCTTAATAGAAAGATATCCTCTAGGTGGTTCAATACCATTAGTGGCATTACATACAACAGAAGATGACTCTGAAGGCATCTGAGCAGATAAAGTACTATTACGAATACCATACTGCTTTACTTCCTCTCTGAGAGATTCCCAATCACAATTAAGATTATTAGGAACAATCTCATCAACATCTTCCTTGTAAGTATCGATAGGAAGAATACCTTGAGAATACTTAGTCCTATTTGAATATTCACAAGCACCTTTCTCTTTTGCGAGTTGAACAGATGCTTTGATTAAATTAAACTGGAATACTTCAGTAAGATCGTGGATTAACTTCCACGCTTCAGGATCTTCGTATTTAACCCCTTGCTTGGCAAGGTAGTGTGCGAGTCCAATAAAACCAACTCCCAAGGATCTTCTTGCCTTTGTAGCGATCTCTGCTGCTCTGACGGGGTATCCTTGAAAATCAATGAGTTCATCAAGACTCCGAATACTAAGATCACAGAGGCTTTCAAGATCCGAAACATCCCTAATTTTGCCAATATTAATAGCAGAAAGGATACAGAGAGCAATTTCTCCAGCTTCATCGTCAATATGTTGTATAGGTTTGGTTGGTAGAGTAATCTCTTGACATAGGTTACTCATCTCTACCTTATCCAAGAAGGATGAGTGAGAATTACAATGATCTATGTTCATCAAGTATATTCTACCAGTTTCTGCTCTTTCTTTCAAGAGGTCAAGAATTAACTCTTGAGCACCGATTGTGGTTCTAGGAATTGACTCGTCTGATTCGTATCGAGTATAGAGTTCGTCAAAGGAATCGCTACCAAAAGCGTCATACAGCCCAGGCACATCATGAGGACTGAATAAAGTAATAGATAGGTTTTGGATAAATCGCTCATAAAAAATCTTACTTAGTTGGATGGAGTAGTCAAGTTTTCTGACTCTGTTGTCTTCTGTTCCTTTGTTGTTTTTGAGGACGAGGATGTCGCTGATTTCCTGATGCCAGATAGGAAAGTGAACAGTTGCGGAGCCGCCTCTGATACCGTTTTGTGTGCAACATCTGACAGTAGACTCAAATTTCTTAAGGAAGGGTACAACACCTGTGTGCTGAACCTCTCCACCTCTGATTTTAGCGTTGATTCCTCGGATTCTTCCTGCGTTAATACCGATACCAGCCCTCTGTGCAACGTATTTCCCAATAGCCATATCAGAGCTAAAGATACTATCGAGGGTATCGTCAATATCAACCAGAACACAAGATGCAAATTGACGTATGGGTGTTCTGACACCTGCCATAATGGGCGTTGGGATGTTGATTCTGTGCTTGCTGATTGCGTCGTAGTATTGTCGGACATAATTTAACCTAGTTTCTTTTGGATATTTTGAAAATATAGTCGCAGCGATCATAAGATACATGAACTGTGGTGTCTCATACACCTCTCCAGTACTTCTATCTTGTACCAAATACTTATCAACTACTTGTCGTAGTCCAGCATAAGTAAAGATCATATCACGACTATGATCTATAAATGATTGTAGCTTATTATACTCATCTTCTGTGTATAAGTCAAGAATCTCTGCGTCATATACACCTTTCTCAACACACTTCTTGACATGATCTATTACAGTAGGACACTCACGCATCTTACCAAATAAACTCTTCCTTAAAGCAAATAAAAGAAGCCTAGCAGCAACGAACTGGTAGTTAGGATGATCAAGGTCGATGAGATCAGAAGCACTACGAATAAGTATTTCCTGTATTTCTGCTGTCGTGATTCCGTCATAGAATTGTATTCCTGATTGTATCTCTACTTGAGATGCAGATACTCCTGCTAACCCTTCACAAGCTTCCTCACACATTACATGAATCTTTTCAAGATTAAGAGGTTCTACACCTCTTCCATTTCTTTTTTTAACAGTAGTACCGTTACTCATATTTTTTTCCAGTTGTTAAATTTAATCTTTGCTTTTAATCCTGAATATGTATTAGATTTTAACATACCCATTACATCGTGTCCACCGAGTATCATGTCATTAACATCTTTCTCCTCTATGCTTGTTGGCCAAATAACTACCTTATCTCCTCTATCAAGGGTTTTACGGATTCTGTCTGTGATTTCTCTGCTCCGAGGTTCATTATCATAAACCCAAATATAATCGCTCCAACCAAGCGACCCAATATCAACATCGGCCCCACACATAGCAATACTATTCTCAACCAAGGACGCATCGAATGGTCCTTCGATAATGTAAATGGGTTTTTCTTTATTGATTTTGTCGAGTCCATAGATCTTCGGTGCTTCTTCATCAATCATGATGGTAATATATTTAACCGAGTTAGGAATTAGACTTCTTCCCTGAAACCCGATCATCCGTTGTTCGGTATCATACATCGGTATGATTATACGGGGTTCATCTTTCCCTATGTAATCGAAGGTCTGTTTTTGAGTATTTGTCCATTCTTTAAACTTATCTGTGTAATAGAATTTAGTAGAATCTAACTTTCTATTCTCCAAATATTGTTTAGCAATCTTAACCTCAGATGCTTTAGGAAGATCTAACTTTTTTCTAAATACTGGTTTCTTAAATTCAAACTTTGGTTCTTCCACAACAAAAGAACTACCACCCCCATGACCCTCTTTAAACTTCTCAAGAGTGTACTGTTTATGCAGTGTAGTATCTAACTTCTTTAATAGATTATTCAACGACATACTAGCACCACAGTTATGGCACTTGAAGTTCGCATTATTCTTTATTCCATAGATATACCCTCTCGCCTTGTTCTTGTGCTTCTGGGAATCCCCACACACAGGACAACGAAAGTTATACAGGTCTGCTTTAACCTTCTTAAACTTTGGCAAGCGAGATGATATCAGTCCAATATACTTGGAATCAATCAAATCCATTATAAAAAATTATTATCGTGTTTGTATTATACTCGGTGTTGTTGCTGAAGTCAATACAGTTCCTGCAATTCTCTGACCAACTGGACTAACTAAAAAACTTAATATACTTAACGCACCAAACATACTCCACATCTTCTTCTCCATTAATCTAAGACGATCATCTACCTTGCGAATATCTCTCTCACAGCCCTTCTTAATGTCCATAGTCGAACGGTTAAGTTCCCTGTGAAGCGATTCCACTTTCTCGAATAATACCGCATCGATCCGATCCTGTTTGTCTAACTTCTCATCATGGACGGCAAGCATCTGCCCCATCTTAACGGAGTTATCCTGAAGGGTGTCTATAACCCTTTCTAATCTTTGTATCAGGGGACTATTATTCTCCATCGTAGGTAGATATACCGTAATATTTATTACATAGAAATGTGCTAGACGATCTAGATTTCTAGATTATGTCAACCACATTTTACGGGATCCTTTTCCACCGTAAACATATCTCTTTTTCTTCTTTACTGGAGGATCATCTCCTGCTTCTACTGTACCAGCAATCTTACCATCACCAACATTATTGGCTATTGCTCCTGCTGCCATTACTTCTTCACTTGCAAATTTTTCTTTAGGATCTTGTTTTGATTTTATTCCTAATACTGCTCTAAAAGGAGTAGTTACTAATTTAGCTGTATCCTTTAATCTTTTACCTGGTGTTTTACTCTTTGACTTCATAGTGATTGCATTTGTACCACCACCTCCACCACCGAGACCTGGCATTTCCTTCCCATTAATATTAACTGTTGGTTTTTTTATCGTGCCTCCAGTTTTTATTTCCTCTTGGAATTGTTTAAAAGTTTTCATTCTCCACCGCCTCCGTCTCCACCCCCGTTACCATTTCCACCGTTGCCGTTACCACCATCACCGTTCCCAGAGCCACCATTACTATGCCCATTCCCATTAGAACCGTTTTTACCATTCTTTTTACTATCATCATTCTCATCCTCATTACGACCTCTACCCCATCCAGCATATACTCTGCCTACAGGGTATTTTTTTGGAACACATTCTCCTTTCTTCTTGCTCCATTTAAATCCAGCAGGACATTTAGACTTTTTTTTAGCCTCTCTAATAATTTCTACTGCCTTGTCGATGTCCATTAAATTTTTGATTCTAATTGTTCTAAACAAGTTTTATCAATTTTTATATCAGTAATCTTTGTTCTTGGATATTCTGGTATTCTATTTAAAAATACTAGAAAACTTTTTATACAAGGCCAGAGATCCTCCTCTAAATTATAAAACAACAGTGGAACTGCTGCTTCATTAAAGACATTGAAGAGTATAGTAATATGATTCAATATCAGATGAATTTTTAATTCACCTGTATTTTTATACCTCTTCAATAATCTTTTAATGTATCTGATTCTTTTCAGATCCGCTTCAAAATCATCTTTAGTAACCGCTTGTGGGTTATCATAGAATTTTATAGCGAAGAGCATATAGTTGCTCTCGTTCAATTCATCAAATCTCATATCATATCAGTGTTAATTAACTATCGGCATACTTAGCATCGTCTGCCTGGTCTCCAGAAGCAATATTCATTGCTACAAGAGTTTCTGTTTTAACTCTAGTATTGCCATGCATATCAGTGTATGTATGTGCTGATACCCATCCAGCATGTGGAGCAGCATACTTACGAGCAGTACCAGATGCAGCATTAGCAACACCTTGCTCTGTATCATCTACACCGTAGATTGCTTTACCAGCAGTACCTTGAAATTCGCCTTCTGCCAAATTCTTTGGCTCACTAGCATCATTATCGACTGATCCCCAAAGAGACATAATCCTTACCTTTAAATCTTTATATCAATATTTATACTAAAGGTATGCCTTAGATATGTTAGTGGCAAATCCTATAACCGTAGTACCTGCTGCCAATACTGCAGCTGCACCGATAACCCACTTCTCTACAACCTTTAATCTTTCACGCAACTCGTCTTGCTTCTCTTCCAATCTCTCGATTTTTAACTGCATCACAGTTATTCTTGTCTCCTGTGAGGCATCAAGTCCTAAATCTGACATGCTATTAAATTACAACTAAACTATATAGTTACCTAAACTGTGAGGGAAGGAGTCGAACCTTCAAGTCCCGCCAGGAACAGTAGTTAAACAGACTACCACGTTTACCAATTTCGTCACCTCACAAAGAATCCCTAATCAGGGATTGCTTGCATGATACGTGTTACACCGATTCCTCCCCCACTTCTAGGAAAGAAATCAAACTCAAGGAATTTTTCTAGTTCCTCTTCTACCCTTTCTTTACCAAATAATTTAATAATCAAGTCAGAATATTGTCCGTCTGATATTGTGTAGAATGTATCACGCATCTGTTTCTTATCGGTGCTACGTTCCGCACTACCAATAGTTTCCATACCATTCAAGATTACATCAATCTTTTTACTGGTTACACCATCATCATACCTTGCCATATTCCAGAAAGGTGATGTCCACTCAGGAAACTTGGTAATCATACCACGACCAATCTTCTCTTCATGTTCGTGCTCAAGTTCTTTTGTATTGAACTGATTAGTCCAATCATCATAAGATTGTATAGAACCTTCCTCTAGAGGAATACCTAAGTGCTCACATAATTCAATCTCCATTTTTTCAAGTTCTTCTACACCACCGTGCATTTCAAACTCGAACATTGGGAAGATAGTTTCATGCCTACCTGGTACAGGATTAGGTTCTGCCCTATATGAAGTTGAAACACAAAAAAACCCTGGTGCTTCAGGGTTGTTAAGTAATTCATATTCTAACCACATCTGTCCAGTCTGTGGTAGTGGCCAAACATTACCACCATAATTATAAGTTGCTACTGTTTCTGGATCTTCACAAGCAGCAAGTATACTTAAACGATTCTGAGTATGGACTTCGTAAAAACCTTTAGACAAAAAAAATGACCTTAATAGGTCAACGGTCTTAGTATATTTTTTCGGATCAATCAAGCTTGTCATTAATTTTTCTCAAACTGAATTTATTTAGTCATCCTCCTTATTAGACTTCCATCTCTTTGTTTCAGGATCCCATGTTTTAACTTCACCTTTCTTTAATGAACTAGATGATGCCTCTATCCTATTTTTAAATTCCTGCCATGATATTTTTTTACCACTTCTTCTTTCTTCTTTTTTTCTTTTTAATTCAGCAGCAGCAACTTTAGCTCTACCATATTTCATGATGAGAGATCTTAACTTAGATTTCTCATCCTTTTGATTTATTTCATCCTTTTCCTTTTGAGAAAAGGTATCTAACCTTTCTTTAAGGTCCAGTTGTTTGTGATGCACTGGTTGGTGTTCTACCATCTTTAAAAGGATTATATCTTTTCTCTGTTGCTGGTCCTCTGTCACCTTTTGATGGTGCTGGTTTCTTAGTTGCTGGTCCTCTGTCACCTTTTGATGGTGTTGGTTTCTTAGTCTTTGGACCTTTTACTGGAGTTGGTTCTTGTTTAACTTTAGATCCTTCTGTTGGTGTTAAACCACTTGGTAACTTAGGATCATATCTTTTTCCTTTACCCATATTAGCAGGACCACCAGGATAACCAGCAGTTCTCTCTTCCTTTACCTTTTCCTTATCATCATCAATATCATCAAGCATCACCATAGGATTTTTAGCACCCATAGAGCGAAGTTTGTTCTTTACATTATTAATCTTGGCATAAGTGCCACGCATATCTTTCTCTTCCTCAGGCTTTTTCTCACAATCAGGAGTATTTACTACTGCTTCTGAGTAAGATTTTTTCTTTTTCTTCTTTTTATATGCTGCCTTCTCAGCAATAACATCTAATAACCTTTTTCTAGATTCTGAAATTTCAGATCCATTTAATTCTAAATGGGCATAAATTCCTCTCTTAGAAGCTGCCTGAACTTCTGGTGTAGGCTCAGAGTTTACTGGAGCAACTGTTACAGCAGTTTTTCCATTCTCACCTTTTTTATAATTATCAACTTTTGCTTTAGCGGTTTCAACAACCATATCCTCTTTTAATTTTTGCCCTGCTCTTTTTTTAATAGCAGAACCAATAGCCTTACGACGTTTTAAAAGATACTTATCATTCTTATCATGATCACCATCATTATCAATGTCAGCATCCTCTTTACCTACAGGATCTAACTTACCAGGTGTTTTCTTCCTTTCACCTTCATATGGTTCACCATGTTCTGTCATTTCAACAGATTGAATATTTGGATTCTGGCGAAGTTGTGTGATCTTAACACGGTCAGCATATCTTACATATGACTTACCATTCTTATCTTTAACTCTTACCTTATATTTTTTATTATCTTGATCTTCATCCAATTGCTTTAGATAAGAAAGTTCTATATCTTCATCAACAGTTTTTTCTACAAATACTTTATATAATGCTTGAGATATTCCATCCAATGCCCAATCATCAGCACCAACAGTAAATTGTTCTTTCACACCACCACCATCTTTACCAAACAACTTTGCTCTAACAGCAGTTCTTTCCTGCTGACTCAAATTACTATTAGACATATACTGAGCAAAAGCAGCTTTAAGATCTATATCTTCTCTCCGAGCACGATATCTTATATCATATACAGCTTGACGAATTTTCTTCTCAGAAGACTCTGATGACGCACCACCTTTAACATCTCCACCACCTTTTTTGGCAGCTACAGGAGCAGCAGCAGGTGCATGTTTTCTTGCTGGTAATTCTTCAACGATATTTTTACTCATTGGAAAACTTCACTTAACTTTTTCTTATCTTATATTTATTTATGAATTGTATTCCCCAGCTACTTCCAGGCACTAATGAAGAAACATACTTAAAATGTTTATCAGTTCCAACTAACCGTTGATTAGCAGGTACACCAGATATAGTAGTACCATTTATTACGGATTCACTTACATCCTTTATCCACGATTTAAACATCATTTCATCTTCAGTAACACAGATTAAATGATTAGCACCTCTACGAATAATTCTACCTGTTAAACCAGTAGTTACATCATCAACTTTAGTGCCAATATCAAAAACTTCTTTTTTAATGTATGCTTCACGAAGATTTTGTGGATCTTCTTTAGGTGATATCTCCCATATATTCCAACACTCATTAACTTCTTCAACACCCATTGCTTGACGAATACTAGTAAAATATTCTTTAGCCTTTTTCTTATTCATCAAAGGAACTAAATCCATTGCCTGTAATAGTTCACCTGTATTCTCATCAACTAATTGATCACCTGTATTAGGATCAACCTCTATAATTGGTTCTCCAGTATTTGGATCAACTGCTGGAACTTCCTGCTGAAGATTTTGATAGAATGTTTTAAAATCTCCTTCCATTGCGGCTAATCTCATTCTAGAAGCAGAATAACCTTCCATACCCTCTTTATCATCATCTCTTTGCCCAGACGATATAGTTTCTAAATTATCAAACTGATATAATTGTCCATTATAATTTTGAGATAGCTTATCAAATTGTTTTACCCTATCATCTCCAGCAACAATTCTTACATTAGTATATCCATCATTATGTGCTTTCTTAAGAACATCAAAGATAGTATTATTCTGTGGGTCATTTATAATTTTCTCACTATGGTTAGGAAACATTGTCCTCATAGTGCTAACTTTAGAATCAGCATCTAATGGATTCTTTTTAGGATCATTACTACGAGAAGGAATAATTACATAATCACCTTCAGTTTCTTCTGCAGACTGAGCAGCAACATCCATCAACTTACCATGACCTGCATGTGGTGGATTAAATCTACCAAAAGCAAGTGTTAAAGTTCCTCTAGTTTTGGGAACTGGTGGTGGTCCAGCAGCAAGATCAGGACTTTGAACAGGTAACGGTTGTTCTACTGGTTGTTGTTCAGGTGCTACTTGTTGTGCTTGTTGCTGCCCTTCAGGTGGAACTTGAGTATTTGGATTTGAATAATTCTTTTCTTGCTCAGACTGTGCAGGATCTTTCATTCCTACTTTCTGTCTCTTATTATAAAACTTTAAAGTTCCCTTTACAGTTTTTGCTGTAAACTCACCAGTTGATCTATCATACCAACCACCATGACCATCTCCTTCTAATCCCAATCTAGATGCTTGTTGGGAAGCACTGGTTTCAGTTAAAAATTGTGAAAAAGATTTCATTAGTTCTCTGATAATTTCATTAATATCGATTCTCTATTCTGAAGAATATATTTTAATACTGTCAACTTTTCCTCTTTATATTTATCATCTTTCATCCCCCTCATATATGAATCACAAAAAGTAATAAAATTTTCAAATAAATTTCCACGAACTCTCTTTAATTTTTTAAACTCTAAAATTAATTTGTCTATTAAATTATTCATAAAGCAAACCCCAATTTATCCGATTTAGACATATACCCATTTTTCGTTCTAAAAAATAAATTATTAATACCTGCAGAACCAGTAGTTGCTTGTACATTAAATGATGCTGTATTGTTAGATATATTAAACTTAGCAAAATATATCTCAGACTCCAAAACATCTTTCACTACATTAGTGAATTTGATAGAATTTTGACTCTGTTTTGAAAAATTAATTACTAATTTTTCACATAAGAAGGATATTTCCTTAGTAGTTATAGCAATTCTCAATGCTACCTGTCCCATAATTCTCGCATCTTTTAATATTAAAGGTGATAATATATTAAATTTAACAGGATCTAAATTACCATCAGGTAATCTTGGTATAGCATACTGTGAGTTAGTATTCAAAATTTGTAGTTGCTGTAAATTAATAAATCCCAACAAGTAACAAGCTCTTATTGGACCTAGAATCATACTATTTTCATGAATAAATCTCATTACATTAAAATGGAGATCATTATTATACTTACCTAGTAATCTAGGGTTATTCAATATAGGAGGAACTAAAGAAACCATTTTTAAAGTATTTGTACTTCCTCTTCCTTTTGCTGATACTTTTATTTGCCTATCACCAGATATAAGTATATAATCTAACAACGGTTCTGATAAAGAAGATGGAATATAAATTCTAGTACCATTATTAACATTAAGATTAAACTTGGACAATCCTCTCCTAATACAATAAATTGGTCCTATAGTTTCTCCAAATTCTTTAATGATAGAATTTATCATATAAGGTTCAATATCATATCCACTAATACTTTGCTGTCCAGTATCAGCATAATCAATTAGTTCTAAAAGATATTCTTTCAAATCACCTTTAATATCTGACCTACTATTAATACCTTGAATTAAACTATCCTTATAATCAAAAACTGTCTTTGTAGTACCACCTAATCCAAATGATTGTGCATTTAAATTTACTACACTTAAAGATTTTGGTTTTACTAAGTTATCAATATTTGTATAAAAAATATCATTACCTATTCTTATCGCAGCTCTTGTATGTTCAAGAGTCTCAGAATCTTCATATGTTACTATTGTACCTTTATTAATATTTCCTTCTTTAATATAATTATTATTATCAGAATCTTTTCTATAATAAGGGGCAGTTATAGTTCTTATATTAGTTTGAAAAGAACCTATACCTCTCCAATTTTTAAGAAAGTTTTCATTACCTCTACTAGCAGCCATTATATCTTTTTGACTATTTATTTTTTATCTCTATCAAAAAGAATATTAAAGGATATACTACACCGATCTTCATCAGTATCATTAGTTTCTACACCATGATTTAACCAGCCAGGAAACAATATTATTTCTCCCTCATTAGGATTTAATACTACCCTACCAGTTCTAAAGCAAGAGGAATCTAATGCTGGTACAGGAGATGTAAAAAAGAATGATCCATCATCACCAGATTTTTTAAAGTAATAAACTCCAGCAATATCACAATCACCATGATTATGAATGTGAGCATAATTTCCCTTTTTAAATAGAGCAAACCATGAAGATATTATAGAATAATTATCATTCCAAGATCCATTAGATCCTGCAGGTACTTCAGTACTTGTACAGTATTCCTTTAGATGTTTTTCTATTTCAGATTTAAGTATATGTAAATTGCTTTCAATTATTAAATTGGATTGGAAATAAGGATCCGAAAGATAGTGGGTAGAACTCCACCCATCACGCATACCAAAATTAATATCCTTTATACAAGTATCTAATTCATTCTGTACTTCATCAAATCTATCAACAATTCCATGATAAACTGGAGTTGAAAATAAACCAACTATATTAGATTTCATCATTATCAGGTTTTCCCATAGTCTTATATTCAAGTTGCTCTTTCAAAAAGAGAACCTGTTCTTTCAAATCATCATTCTCTTTTTCAAGATAATCGCAATGTTCTTGGTAAATGATTACACTCATTTCTAGTTCATGCAGTTTGACTTCTATATCCCAGTCCACTGAACCACAAGATGGCGGTTTTCACTATTAGTTATTAACTTAAGGTTTTCTTTATACATTATCTTCCATCCATTTACTAATCGCAGCATCATATTCAGCAGTATGTTTGAATGCTTCTTTCATAAATTGTTCCCTCAAAATCTCAGGTTTAATTGATATATTACCTTTAATTGAATCCAAGTAAATACCATACTGATTAGGATTAGTCATTACAGCAACATCCTTATAATTCTTTGCTGCTGATCTTACCATACTAGGACCACCAATATCAATGTTCTCTATGGCATCTGCAAGAGTTACATCTGGTTTAGCAACTGTTTCTGCGAAAGGATATAAGTTTACTGCAACAATATCAATGAATCCTATATCATTTGCTTTACGATCTAAATCATGTGCAGGATTACCACGTTGAGCAAGAATACCACCATGAATCTTTGGATGTAATGTCTTTACTCTTCCATTAAGAATCTCTGGAGAACCAGTATACTCAGATACCTTAGTTACAGGTAAACCTTCTGCTTCAATAACTGCATGAGTTCCACCACTTGATATAAGAGTATATCCAGCACGAATTAATCCTTCTGCGAAATCTACAATACCTGTTTTATCTGAAACACTTAATAATGCGTAGTAGTTCATACATCACCTTCCTTTCTGTTTTCTGAGTAGTGAACATCAAACTCTCCACCAGGATATCTTGCCTTTAACTTCTCCACATTCATCTCAATGATTTCGTTGAAGTCTGTATCAAGTGCCATACATGCCTGAGCAACATACCACATTATATCTCCAAGTTCTCTTTTCATATGAAAGATGTTCTCATCATTCACAGGTTTACCTTGGAAGACCATCTTCTTTACTACTTCAGTAAACTCACCACCTTCAGCACAAATGCCAAGAGCAGCAGTTAGTAAACGATGAACAGGGATTCCATCAGGATCTTTCTGTATCTCAAAACATCTAGAGTTAAATGAAATATAATCGTTTGATTCTTTAGATGTTACTGCGTCTACAAACTCAGTATACTTTTGGGTATCTACTTGCTTTACCATTTTATCTTTATAAAATTGTTGAGTCCACCCATCATTATAGGGTGAATATGCATTTATTATAATATTAGGATCCATATTTGTCAAATGTAATTGATATTCAAAACAACTCTAGTCTTACTATTAGTACAAGTAGTACCACAATGCTTTAATGTGCCATCAAATATAACTATCCTATTAGCAACAGATTCTACCTTATCTCCAGACTCAAATAGAGTGTATCCATCATTCGTATTAAGATAAAATATAGCAACTTTATAAGGAACATCTTCAGGAAGAACATCATGATAATCCTGATGAAATTCTCTTTCAATGATATTAGGTGTTCGCACATTCATATTAAACTTCATTCTAAGTATAACTTTGGCATCCAAATTAGCAAGTATTGGAAACACTAACGGATGATGTTCAGATACAAATTGACAATCTTTATATATTGAATGTATAAATTGGAAATTATAATCAGTATCATCTTTTTCATCATGAGGATAAACAGCATGATCATTATAGTGCCAAGTAGCTACGTCTTGACAAAAAACTCTATCTAATTTTTTAAAATCATCTTCCTTTAAAAATTGATCGTATACTTGTATCTCATTCATCAGAAATTAAATCCAGCAAATGATTTTTTAGACTTGAATTTCTCAGCAGTACTATTATCATATTCCTCTTCTTGACCACTATCAGAAATATCTTCCTGTGCCTTTTGCTCAACGTCATATAATCTCATCTTAGCACGATCAATACCCACCACAAATCTCTTGAAGATAGTAGGATCGTTATACCTATTCTTCAATTGCTTTACCATTATCTGATTTAATCCTTCCAATTCCTCAGTAGATATGAGAGCGAACATAAGGTCAGCAGTAGCAGGGAGTCCAAAGGATTCTGAAGTGTCAGTAAGGTCAACATCGCTAGAAGCGAAACCAGAACGAGTAGTTTGAGTAGCACTAACAATCGGGAGATTACTTTCGACAGCCAAGCCCCGAAGTTCTTCCGCAATCGCTTTGATGAACGAGTAGGAATTGACAGAGGCGTTTTGACGATATCGTGAACTAGCACAGATGTTAAGGTAGTCTATGAATATTATATCAGGTCTGAATGATTTTTTCAATGCTAACTCTTGCAGTAGTGATTTGAAATGACCTGAGTGGGCAGAAGCAGTTGGATACTCCTTGATGATTAAAGATCCCTGTGTCTTCTTAGTAAGGCTACTAACCTTATTTTCAAACATAGGTTTAGGAAGATCTGTTATGTTCTGTATATTGACATTAAGTAGATTAGCATCGATCCTCTCCGCAATCTTTTCCTCTGCCATTTCGAGAGTGATGTAGAGGACGTTCTTCCCTTGGAGGAGGACACTGCTAGCCATATGGCACATAAATAAAGACTTTCCAACCCCTGTGCCAGCAAGAGCAATGTTGAGAGTTTTATTCGGAAGACCTCCTTTTGTAATCTTGTCAAAGTATTCGAGATCAAACGGGATCTTATCTTCTTTCCTATGATACGATTCGTATCTTTCTTCATAATCGTTTAGATAATCGTGACCTATATGACTATCAAAAGATACTGCTAAAGCATCTGATAGGATAGAAGGAATAGCATCTCTATTCTTCTGTTCATCCTCACCATCAGCAATATGAATTGACTCCATTAGTGCAAGATAGATTGCTCTATCTCTACACCACTTTTCAGTAGTATCTAGCAACCACTGTGGTTCTACAGCAGAATCATGTAAAGTATTAGAAACATCTCTAGTTTCTTTTATCTCAGATTCATTTAAATCTGTCCTACCTTCTATCTCAATATTAAGTGCTTCTACAGTTATAGCAGAATTATACTTAACAATGAACTTAGTTATCTCTTCAAATATAATCTTTTCTTTTCTTTCTTCAAAATAGTCTGGTTCTATGAACGGAATAACTTTGCGAGAAAAATCTTCATTGAATACCAGATTCCTAAGAATGGTGGTTTCAATTCGTTCCATAAGAGAAGTGATCCTTCGCAATGTTGTCCAACTGTTCCATTATATCATCTGTGAAGTATTCTGTAGGATTCTTTAGAATCTCTTTAGCATATATCTTCTTACCATTCATCTCATATCTTCCAGCAACATTCTTCCACATGCCACCAAGTTCACCAAGTTCTAGTAAACCATAGTAACGATCTAATCCTCTTTCGTCATAATAGAGTCTTATACTTACATCTTTGTTTTCTTTTGAGAGTCTTGATTTATGCGTCTTAGCTTTGATAATGTTTCCAATAACCTCTTTCTGATCCTTTTCCTTTTTTTTGCTGAGATAAATGATTGTACTTGCGGCATATTTGAGACCAGAGCCGCCTCCCATTTCTTTAGTCGGGACATAAGATCCAATGACATCGTAGGTATGATTTGTTACTATAAGTGGAATGTTTGCTTGACCCAACTTTAAAGTTAGCATTCTAAAAGCACCTTTCACAAGTTGGGATTTAGTCATATCCCTAACCTGCTTATCATCTAAAGCATCTCGTATTTCTTTTTCTGTGGAAAGCATACCCAAAGAATCTAATACAAACATACAAGGTTTGCGTTCTTCTTCGGATGTTTTCAAGTATATATCTACTGCACGAAGTGCCTTACTTCTAAACTCTTCAATAGTAACTACATTAACCACCACTAGGCGGTTCATATCTATCCCACGAGACTCAAGTAATCCTTTATTAACAGCAGCCTCAGTATCGAAATACAAACAGTAACCGTCAGGATTATTATCCAAAAAGTTCTTGACAACTGCGAGGGAGAAGTAAGTTTTCCCAGTACTGCTTTCACCAGCGATGGCAGTAATGCGGCTGCTAGATACGCCACCATAAATGGAACCCGACACCAATCCATTAAAGATGTACGAACCTGTGTCGATGAATCGTTCGTTTTCTTCGATGTCTGATGCGACTTTGGTGTATTCGTCTCCAATCTCTTTTACTATCTCTTTTAAAAAGTCCATTCTATAGCCTCAATAATATTATTATAGCACAAAATTATAATTATGAATATTTTAGACATTTACCATCTGCATCATATTCCTCTTTCTTTATTTCATCAAGAACTTCTGGATCAAAATAAAGATTTCCAGAAATTGATATCCTATCATCCTCACAATTATAAAAAGGATAAACCTGATGTATCATGCTTGATGGAAAAACCATAATCACACCCTCTATATCAGGAGACATTTGTGCTCTCCATCCCTGTATATTACCACAAATATCAGTATACATAAACTGAAAATCGGATGCCATTGGTGTATTTGAACCTTTACAGAAAGGTAATTGATATTGATCCTCCCAATGCGTAGGGATTTTCATCCATATAACAAATGATAAAACTCCACCATGATTATGACAAGGATTAAATTCCATCTGTCTTTGAGAATTTACCCAAAAATTTAATAACCTTAATTTAGTAATCGGAAATTGATCAAAACCATTCCTGGCAGTTACAATCTGTGGTGAGTCTTTAATATAACGCTCACAAACGTCCTTTAAAATATTTTCAAAAAACCAATCACCTTTATCATTTAAATATAAACTCTCAGAAATATTTCCAGCAAGATGTTGTCTACTACTTTTAGAATTTATAGTTGCCTCTTCTATAATTTCCCACAAGTAATCCATAGCAACTTTAGGTAACATACCTTTAAGTAATGGTGTATTTGGCAGTTCCATCAAATCCCATTTAAGTTCGTCTGAACTCATACTCATGTTTCCTTAACCTCATTCAATCTATAATCATCTCTAACATTTTTTAATACAAAATAAAGTCTAGTATCACCACCAAGTGATAATGCATTGATAATAGTATCTAAATCTTTACGATTAATAGGTAATTCCATTAGTTAAAAAATGAATCCAAAGTAGCAGTTTTTTCTACACTCCACCCGATAGCATTTAATATTGCTCTCAGTGGTTCCACAAAACTCTTTTCAAATTGTAAATCATAATCAATGTACATATCAAGACCGAGTTCGTGAGGAAAATCTTGAATGAATGATATAACATTCTCCTGAATAATATTTGGTTTCTTTAAATATAGAAACTTCACCTTCTCACCATTACCAATGGGAGAATATTTATTATCCAATTTCTTTTGCTTTACATAGTGATTAAAAAGCAATGCACCACGTATATGTATAGGAGTTCCTTTTTCATATATTGAAGCATATGATTTATACTTCTGAACATTATTTGCTGTTCTTGGAAAAGCAATATCTTCAGGTGGAAGTTTTCTAAACTTAGTTCTACATTCTTCAATAAACTTTTGGACATTATCCTCAGTATCATTCATAATCAACTTGAGAGCATCCTTAATCATAGTACGACAAGGGGCAGGTGTAGAGGACTTAACTGCCTCAATACCCATCATCTTTAGTTTGGGTTCATCGTATCGAACACCTTCACTATCCCATACGTTTAGAATATATCTTTTCTTGGCAGTCCAGATACCACGTTCAGCAATATTCTCCCTTTTCATAACCATCTTCTGGTCATAGGCATTTACATAGTCGGCCAGTTCTTGGTAAGAACTTTCAATAAAAGGCTCAAATTCATTTTCACACACCTTGTTAAGGAACCCAACAACGATCTGATTAGTTTTCTCTCTGCCCTTGTATACAGCCTCAACCAGAGGACCCAAATTAAGATAGATGGAATCAGTATCTGAAGCAATAACATAATCAACCTCCTCAGTTTTTAAAATCTTATTCATTCTCTGGTTCATCTTATTCTCTATCCAACGTATGGATACTTGGCCAGACAAAGTAATGGCTTCTGCATTAGCAAGTTTGTAATACCTAAAGTACTGATTGCCGATAGCACCATAAGCACTATTAAGGGCAATCTTCTTCGCCATCTGGATATTATTACACCTAGCAATTTCCTTCTCCAGTGCTTCCGTGGGTGTCTTCTCATACTGCTGCTTTGCTTGAAGCATCTTCTTCTTGAAAACAACACGATCTCCATACATCTTGTCCATAAGTTCAGGCAAGAACCCACGCACATCCTTCCTATATTGTGCTCCATTCGCACAAACTGCATAATCTCCATCAAATTCACACTCCTTATTTAAGATCCCTTCAACACTCGAACTGGGATGTCGAGTTTCCCTGAGTGTCTCTGGGGAAATATTGTACTGCATAATAAGATGAGGATACAGACTGTTAAGGTCAAAACTGACCACCCAATCATACTTTCCTGGAATCGGTTCCTTGACATAAGCACCTGCGTATTTGTCATTTTTATCAGATCTATTCTTAGGAGGAATAACAATATTCCTTCTCTTCAAATCATTGTAGATGATGGTGTCCCACATCCGTACTTGATAGAACACATCCTCATAATTTACCTTGGCTTCATATGCCATAGTAAGGGCGAGTTCAATCAACTTCATCTTGCTTTCCAAACGGTCAACAAGTTCTACGTCAATTATATTGTATTCTACAAACTTCTGCCACCCGTTAGTATAGAAGTCCTTGAAGGTATCAAACTCAGAGTGATCGAGTTTCTTTTGCCCCAATTCTACACTGGCAATATAATCCAATCGATACGATTCCTGTGCCTTGTAAGTAAACTTCTTATAGAGATCTAGATAATCTAACTGAGATACACCACCAATGTCATAGGTAATATGTTCACGACCCATAATGACAGTTGTATCCTCAGTCACCAATCCCCAAGGTGACATACGCTTCTTTAACTTCTCACCAAGAATACGATCTATCCTACGACACATATATGGAATATCATATAACTTACTGTTCCATCCAGTAATAACTTCTGGTGTATTAGACTCAATCATCCACCAGTTAATAAAATCATTTAGAAGTTCATACTCGGTTCTGAATGATTTGTATAAAACATTATCTTGCTTATTCTTAAAAGGTCCTTGACCCCAAGTTATAATCTGCTTTGTATTATAATCTTGTATTGATATGAGAAGTATCTCTTCAGCACACGATTCTACATCAGGGAAACCCTTCTCAGACTTAACCTCAATATCAAGAGTAACTAATTTAATCTTTTCAATATCAAACTTCAGTTCCTGCTCTGGGTATCTTTCAGAAATATACTGATAGATAAATCTCTCATTCCCATAGACATTAAAATTATCAATCTCACTATATCTCTTTATGAAATCTCTAGTTTCTCTAACTGTACCTGGTTCAATCGCTTCTACAGGATCACCAGTTAAAGTTCTATATTTCGTTTTCTTTTTTGAGTCAACAAAAAGGGTTGGGTAAAACTTCTCACGGGTTGCAAAGTGTTTTCCATCTTCGTAACCACGAACCAAGAAGTTGTCTCCAACCATCTGAACGTTTGTATAGAATCGCATTATGTAGTGAGTTCTTTATATTTTTCTATTACCTCCTCTGTGGGTTCAGCAATAGTAAGAATGTCTTCTGATCTTAGCATAAATTCTGTTTGATTGGAAGCTTCTAACCAAGGTTTCATATTATCAATATCAAAAAATCTATATGGATTAATGAACTTACAATTGGGTTCACCCAATTCTGCCATTACTTCTACTACTTCTGTGATAAGAACATTATCCACATCAACTAAAACACATTTAATTGCCATCAGGTTTTTCCTCTTCTTTTATATTGAAAGTTTTACTTTTATCTATGTACATTTGTTTTAATGATGTCATAGGTTCTACTATTGTTACAACCCAATCCGTTGGTAAAACCATCTCTTCATCAGCAGATAGTATAATCCAAGGTGTTAATGTAACATCAATTCCAAAATCACCTTGCTTTTGATTAGGTGCTTTCACCTCTTTAATATTAACCAAATGTGGATGATTTAACAAATAAGCATGTGGTGCAGTCTGTCCCTCATCAGAAACCAATTCTTTAGTTTCAGATATTAAAGTTTCTCCTGATTTTAGAAGTGTTAGTTTTATAGACATTTTTAATAATCTCCTTTAATAATTATAACACATTTTTTGTCATTGTCCATCGTAAACCTCTCCAATCTCCCAACACTCTATACCTTCACCTCTAATAATATCCATAGTCAACTCAGCACGATTAGCAGGAACTATAACACAATATCCAATACCTAGATTAAATACTCTTCTCATCTCCAACTCATCCATATTACCCTGTCTTTGGATCTCTAAGAAGATCTCTGGAACACTCCAAGCATTCCAATCAACGTGTGCTTTAAGTCCCTTTGGAAGGCATCTAGGAAGGTTCTCAGGGATTCCTC
>Ga0208158_1000125_pt1 | contig 33434 bp, 35 predicted proteins | sample 8_EtaG_FD_184081 | JGI IMG/M metagenome (GOLD analysis project Ga0208158, IMG submission 184081) | Marine viral communities from the Subarctic Pacific Ocean - 8_ETSP_OMZ_AT15162 metaG (SPAdes) (version 2) | ecosystem: Environmental > Aquatic > Marine > Oceanic | place: Pacific Ocean | collected...
AAGAACTTATTAACACAAATATTCAGGTTGTTCACACAGTCCGATGTAGATGTTGGTTCTGGTTATATAGATAGATACATGAGAATATTTAAAAAACCAGAAGCAAGAATGATGATGGGTTCATTTGCTAACATGGAGTCTATACACCAACATGCTTATAGTTTATTGTTAGATACTGTCGGTATGCCTGAGATAGAGTACAAAGCTTTTTCCGAATACGAAGAGATGTCTAACAAACACGAGTACATTAGTAATTTGAAAACAACTAAAAGAGATAAAGAAAGTATTGCAAAAACTTTAGCAGTGTACTCAGCTTTTACTGAAGGACTACAACTGTTCAGTAGCTTTGCAATCTTGTTAAACTTTCCAAGGTTCGGTAGAATGAAAGGTATGGGTCAGATAGTTACCTATTCTATTAGAGATGAGTCAATGCATGTTGAAGCCATGACAAAACTTTTTAGAGAGTTTATTCAAGAGAACATAGAAATATGGACTGACAAGTTTAAAAAAGAATTATACGATATATGTAGACACATGGTAGAACTTGAAGATAAATTCTTAGACTTAGTGTTTGATATGGGAGACATACAAGGATTAACTAAGAAAGATATGTATGCCTATAATAGATATATAGCAGATAGAAGACTGCTACAACTAGGACTCAAAACAAACTTTGACCAGAGGGAGAATCCGTTAGGTTGGTTAGATGAAGTTATGGGAGTTGAACATCAAAACTTTTTTGAGGGTCGTGCTACTTCATACATGAAGGCAGGATTAAGAGGAAGACAAGACCAGATAACTTTCGCATCCATGGAGGAGAATAATGGCGAAGAAGAAAGAAGCTAATATAATAAGTTTTAAAGTAGTGCTCACTGCTAACAACGATATTGTTACGGAGTTAAGTATGCTACCGGTAGAAGAAGTGGATAAGGTATTTAAAACTAGAGACGAGAATGAGATAGTTAAGACTATCCTACAGGCAGGGAAAAAGAAATTTTCCACCTTACATAATTATTTTCAGAGTGAACTAGATTTTATAAAGTAGTTCTTATAGTGCTGTAATTGAAGCATACATTACTGTCATTGTTATCCAGAACAGGATACAGAGGACACAGAAATCCTCGCCATTGCCATTTTTCACTAGCTTTTTTTACCTCCATAAGCATTGGTTAAAATTATTTTGAATCTGTTTGTTTTAGCTTGTCATAGCTTCTCATTCCTGCAATTCCTAACATGCCGGTTAGAAGTGGCATCATTACACTAGCATCAGCTTGTGGTATATCTATACCAAAACCTTTTGCTATTGGTGAGATTAAAAAGTTAATAGCTAATCCGGCAACACAAACATAACCTGTTAGTGGTCGCCATGAAGATTGAAACCAATTACCTTTAGCTTCAAGTTTATTTATTTCTACCTGTGCTAGATTAGCCTGATGAAATAGTGTTTTTAGTTCGTGGTCAAGTTGGGCTTGTAAGTCTTTATCTTTTACTAGCTTACCAACTAAATTACTCACTGGTTTTATTAATGTTTCAAACATCTTTTGCCTCCAATATTTTTCTAAGTTTTTCTGCTTTCTCCATAGCTGAGTCAGCATGTAAATCTTGGTCTACAACTTTTTCAAGTTTTATAGAATCTATCTTTTGATTGGGAATATACCTCCATGTATATCCATCATCTGAGTATACCCCGAATACAGTCTGGGTAAACCCTATTTTAATTATCATTGCTACTTGTCCATCGAGAATAACTTTGTCTCCTTCTTTAAAAGAGTTGCTAAGTCTAAAGGAAGCACCTTTTACAAAAGACATAGACCAGTCTTTCACAGCTAGACCAGTTAGCAAAGTTATTATAAAGCCGATAGCCTCGACATAGTATTGTTCTAAGTCCATATTATTTTATTTCAGGGTCAAAGTCTATAGTTCTTTCTAGAGCTTTATTAACTTGCTCAATAACATATTCAGCAACGTCTTGTTCTTTTCTCTCTAGTTTTTTTTCTACAGAATTTGTAAAGTATGTATCTAGTAAAGCTTCATAGATGTTTCTAAAGTCTTCTCGCCTTATCCAAGGCTCGTCACCTTTGGTTCTAGCTTTACAATCTATTCTATATGCTTCGTCTAAATCTCTTTCTCTGTATAATATCAACATTAGTAGCTCCAAATACGAGGAGTGGCTCGTGAGTTATCCATATCTATATGAATAAATCTTGAAGCATGGTCTCCTTTTTGTGCAACTCCTATCCTATTAATACCCTCTTCCAGAGCTATTTTAACGAGTGTCATGGCTTGTTCTCCGTTGACTAGTATATCCATAGCCTTACCAGAAGAATGAGCTCCGGGAGAGCTCTTTTTAGCTTCTATGGGGTGTTCTGGAGAACGATAAGCACTGCTTACTTTGAAAGGGAAACCACAACGTTCTCTAATCCTTTCAACTGTCTGCATAAATGCCCAGTCCATATCACATAGACCAGTGTGTTTGCATTTAAGTTCATCTTCTGTAAAGTATTTATACATTATTTGGATGCAATTAATTTTTTAGATTTTAAATCGTTTATATTACCGAGAAGAATATTAGTTTTAGCACCTTCTCCTTCTCCTCTACCTACTCTGGTTTTGTAGTTTCGTATCTTTTTAAATTGATTACTTAAAAATCCTTTTAGCCCTCTGGTATATTCCATTTTTAAATATCCATCTTCATCCCACTCAGGTCCATAATATTGCCTTGGATTATTAGATAATTTAGCATCATTAAAATTAAACTGGTCTCTAAAATAAATATCTCCGTTGTCTTCAACCGCTATACTTCCTTGTCCAAAAGTATATTGTAAAGAACGTGCAGGGTTGTTTATAAGTTCAAATGGATTATCTCTTACAGTGGAAGTTCCTCCTGCACCAAAATCTCTCCAATCATCATAATCAACAACAAATTTATCTTGAGAAATATTTCTCATTACTATATTTTTTAAAAGTGTAAACTCTTCTTCACTGAAATCTTTTTTAGTTATATTTTCTTCTTCACCAAAAAAACTTTGTGTTAATTTATCTGCCCTATCTTTAGTAAAAATATTTCTAAGAAAATCATATTTAGTATCTGAAGCTAGTTGTCTTGCTGCTAAAGGTAAAATTCCAGTATAAAATTCTTCATCATCTTTGTGTATAGCTTCAGCTTCTTGACCTCTATTTCTGTAAGTTTTTTTTATCTCTTTTAATTTTTTTAAATCTTCTTGTGGTATTTCTCCAGCTTTAACAAACTTTTTTTCAGCATCAGACATAGGAGGTGCACCTAAACTAGGCATAGGAATAGAGTCATCATTTCTATTTATAGGTGTAGGCACAGTAATAGAGTCGTCATTTCTATTTATAGGTGTAGGCATAGGAATAGAGTCATCATTTCTATTTATAGGTGTAGGCATTTCTACACGTTTCCTAGGTTTTATTTTTAGTTCTTCTAAAGGTACTACTTTTATTTCTTCCCTAGGTACAGGAGGAGGCATTGTTATACGTTCTTTTATTTCTGACTTTACAACTTTTTCAGGTATGTTTAGTTTAGCACCAGCAAAAATTAAATCAGGGTCTTTTATTTTTTTATTAGCCTTTAATAATTCTTTAACGCTAGTATCAAATCTCACGGCTAACTCTGATAAAGTATCGCCTTTCTTAATAGTGTAGCCTCCTTTCTTAAAGCCTAATCTTTCCATTTGTAAATCAGTTTTCATTCTTCTATAGCATCGTCAAGTTTTTTTAAAAAGTCTTTATTAGCTTTTTTTCTTTGTTCTAGTCTAGCTTTTTCAAAATTTCTTTCTACCAATCTTTTTGCAAACTTTCCTTTAACTGCTTCTCTAACTGGTAATTTATCAAAAACACTTACTACGTCTTCGCTTATATCAATAGCATCATAGCCTCTGGATTTTAAAAATTTTCTATGTGTATCTGTGGTTACACTTAAATAATTATGACGAGGTTTTAATAGTGTTTGAAAATCAAGCAGCTCAGTTCTGAACTTGTTCATGTTTTTATTATCGTTAGTTTTTTTTGCAAAGTCAATAAGTTTTTGTCTAGTTACTATTTCTTTCTTTATAGCATCTGACATTTCTTTAGTAGGTTTAGCAGGATTGTATATTTTTTTAACAGCTTTATTGAATACTGCATTATCTACTAAGTTTACAAATCCTGACGAACTTCCTTTAGAACCTATTAGCCCATACATAGTAGCTGTAGTAAGCCCTTCGTCAGTAGGTTTAGCTATATAACTTCCTGCTTGAACTGCTCCTCCTACACCTCTATCAACATCAGATGATATTTCTTTTAATTTTAAAGGACTGCCGTGATAATAGTCGGTAGGTTTAATTTTTTTAATAGAGCTTTCGCCTAAATTCTTTATGAAATTATAACCTGATTTACCAAGACCTGCAATTACTTTAACAGTATTTCCACCTACTAATAATTCAATAACAGGTGCACTAGATTGTAATGACCCACTTCTAACACCTCCCCTTCTTTCTATTTCAGAATCTAGTCTAGCTTTTTCTTCGTCAGCTAAACCGCCTTCATTTAACGGTAGTCTATTTAATAAAGGAAAGTCTTCTAATACTAAACCAGAATAAGGTTCGCCAGTGTAAGGATTTACTCTATCGGCTGGATTTTCTTTAGTAAAAGGTATGTCTTCTACTCCTTCTACTAAACCTCCTTCAGTAAATCTAGGTCTTAATACTGTTTCTGGTTTTTCTTTTTTCTTACCAGAGGCAGTGAAGCCCATAGATTTATCTGCATCTCTAGCTAATTTTTGTAATTCTTTAAATGCTTTTGGATTTGTTGACCTTAAAGCTGCAATACCGGGTACTTTATTAATTAATAAAGATGCTGGTCCATTCCAATCTTCTAATATAAACATTAAATCAGATACTGCTGGTCCAGTCAATCTTTGAACAGTAGCTTTTATAAAGTTATCAAATTGTTTTTGTTCTTTTATTCTAATACCATATTCAGTTGGTCCAGCTAAACCTGTCCTCATAGCAGCATCTTTTATTTCCTCAAATAAAGTAGATTCACCTTCTTCTATTTTTTCTAAATTCCCTCCTCTACTTCTAAGTGTATTACCAAACATTGCAATACCTACCATAGTCACAACACCTGCTCCCATCTGACCAGTCTTACCTATAGTTCTATGTCTTACATCTTTATTAACTTCTCTTAATGCATTTTTTATTACTGTATTACCAAATGCAGTAGGGAAACCCATTAAACCAAAAGCCCATCTAGTTCCCGGCATTGAATGCCATAACGGTTTTTGATTAGCTGCAGCAGTCGGGTTCATAATAACTTCGTCTACATATCTAGCTGCACTAGGCAGTAAACTTTCGTTATAAAATTTACTTGTATTTTTTCCACCAGCTTGAACCCATTTAATACCAGCAGTGACATCTACTCCTAATTCTTTTAACTCATTTTCTAATCTAATTTTTCGTTTAGGAGATAATTTTTTTGCAGAACGAATACTTCCTGCTATAACTTTATCAGTTGCTAATTCATATAGGTTATCGTATATTTTTGATTTACCTACATTAAAAGAAGTTAGCTGTACAAATCTTGTCCAGTCATGTAATAAATTATATTTAAAAAATGTGTTCTGTGCACGAGTAGCTCTTCTACTAAAACCTTGACCAAACATTGCCAGAGCTCTATCTTCAGATGCTGCACCCACGGCTCTATTAAATCTATTTAGTTCTCGCATTGCTTCAGGTCTAGCATCTTTTAGTTCTTTAGTCCAAACATCATTCCACCACATCTTGCGATAGTCATTAGCTGTTTCCCAAAGTATTCTTACACCTCCTTTGTCTATACCAGACTCTGTTGTTCCTTTTTGAAAACCTTTTTTACCTGCACCTCTAACTAAAGGAACTGCAACTTCTGACAAACTTGTAACCGTAGCAAGTGGAAGTAATGCTAATTGATTACCAACAAGAGCTACATCATTAAAAAATGTTCCTATCGCACCTTTAGGTCGACTTATTTGACCTGTAGTAACTAAATACAAATCTTCTAATTGTGATAACTCGTTTGAAGTTAAATCTTTATCAAGTTTATTTAATCTTTCTCTAATAGGGTTTGTATGTCTCATTTTAAATTCAGCTAAATCTTCGCCAAATAATTGTTTTCTTCTAATAAAACCAGCAGATTGATGTACATAATTTGCCAATAAATTTTCTACACTACCATCAAGATAATCAGAAATAACTGCATCATTAAGTTTACTTAATTTTCTTTCTTTTGTTAAAGCAGGAGTACTTTTAAAAAATGCTCTTTTTAATGTTGCACCTACTTCACCTTTACCAACAGTTGCAAGTTCAAGAAAAGATTGATTAGCAGTAGAAGCGGGGTCAACTAAATCTTCTAACAAATTAATTATTTGGTCTTTACTTGTAGTACCATCAACCGTTTTACCTAATTTAGGATACTTAGCTTTTAATTCTTTTATTAGTGCACCTTCAACTCCATTGTTTTTAAAATTATCAAGTTCATCTTGAACTTTATTGTATCGCCAACCTCTAGGTAAATACTTGTCTATCTTTCCAATTTTTAAACCTTTACTAATTGCATCGTTTCTTATTTCTGTCATTACAGACCTAATACCATTACCAGCCGTAATAATTTCATCTAAAGTATTTTCAGTAACTTTAAAAGCATCAACAATATTTACCCGTTTACCATCTACATTTATAGTTTTTCTACCAGTTCTTAAATAATAAGCTAATGCATCATTTGTTTCATTAGATATTCTTTGATAAGAGCCATAACTTTTTTTAGTTTTTTCTAAATCTTCGTAACCAAAATATTTTTTAACTTTTCCGGGTACTTTAAAAAATGCATCTCTTGAACCAACTGTAGGTTTATCAATCTTTCCTTTTCTATATAGTGGGTCTAAGAAAGCTTCCAGTTTTTCAGTTCTAAGACCAATATCATTATTTACTAACTCATAATAACTTCGTTCTGATACTGGCATTTTAGCATCAAATCCTGCTGCTGACATACTTCTATCAGTGTCATATCTAAAAATTTTTATTAACTTATCCAAACCTTTGTCAAGTTTCATTTTTTCTACAAATCTAGAAGTTGGTTTTTCTATTAATTCTCTAGTTACAACACTTATACGTCTGTTTATTGGATGTACAACATAATCGGCAATAGAATCTACAACATCGTCACCATAATCGAAGATACCCATTTTATAATCTTCACCACCATCAATACGATTAGCTCGTCTTTGTTGGACAGAATCATTAAATTTATTATAACCTTTAGAAGCTCCAATACCTACTCCTCTAATAACTGCAGGTAAAGCAGCACCTATTGCACCAGCAGTTAATGTTTCACCAACACTATAATTATTTCTTCTATCAGTGTTTATATCAATATTTTGTGTAGTTGCATTATTAGTACTACCATATAAAAAACCCTCAGTACTTGCCAAAGCAGTCTGAGCTGTTTTACTTAAAGGTTCTTTTAGTTTTTGACCGGGAAGTTTAGATATTCCTTTAGCAGTTGCTTCTGCTATTTCTTTATTAGTTAACTTTTTTAATCCTAATTGAACAGCTTTACTACCGGCTAATCTTGTTGCTGCTGATGCACCTCCTGTCCAAGGAACAAGCATCATACTTGCTATTACCGTAGGGTCAGATATAACATCTCCTGCTATACTACCGATTCCACTAACCCATTCACCAAAACCACCCATATCAGCATTATCAAATTTACTTCTTAAATATTGATAGTCTCTTTTTTGTTGGTCAGAAAATTTTTTACTTTGAGCTAGTACTGATAGTCCTTGTGCTAAGTTATAATCTGCACCTCTAAAATAAGCAAATAAATCTGATGCAGAATCTCCTTCACCTATAGATTTTAAAAATCTTTCAGTAACTTTATTAAACTCTTCATTTTTTCTTAAATCAGATAAATTATATTTTTTTCTAGGAGCATTATAGTTAATGTTTCCATATGAGATACCTCCTAGTGATGTATCTTTATTTAATAAATCTCTACTGTTTGTCATTTTTAAAAAGTTTTTTCGTCAGCAAGATACCATTTGTAAGATATAATATCTCCGTTTCTATTAACTACAGGTTCAGTTGCAAATGTAAGTTCATAACCTTGTTCTTCATCTCTTTGAATATATTCTTTTCCTTCACTTGGAACAAAATTTTGATTATTACCATTTTCATCTTCGTAACCTGTATTGATTTGCTGCCATTGATTTTCATTTATGTTAGAAACAAATGTATCTGCTGTTTCTGGGAGTATTTCCATATTAATAACATCTGGATTTACATATTGTACTGTACTTGTTATATAACCATATCCTGTCCATCCCCCTTCTTTAGTGCCTCCTGTTTCTGGTATAACTCCTATTAACTGGTCTTCAATAGCTTTTTTAATTGCTTCTTCTTCGTTTAAGTCATATTTGTTTTGATATTTAACAGAACTTTTTATAACATTAGTTATGAACATACTAGATTGTAAAGTTGAAGCATCTTCTGTGTCATCATCATTAAGTTTAAAATCTCCAGATATTAATTTTAAAGCATCTGCCACATTACTATCTTGAGTTATCATAAATTGAATTTGATTTGATATGTCAAATTTAAGACTTTCATCGTTTACTATCTCTCTTATATTTGTTCTTTCATCTCTTTCAATATTGTAAACAGAATCCCATATATCTCTTTGTCTAACAGTTAAATAATCCGTAGGGTCATCCACTCCTTTCTTTTTAAGTGCTTGTACATAAGTGAAAGTATTAGCAAATCCTTCAATGTCAGCTTCTTGAAGTTTTGACAATCCCGGAAATCTTGATATAGTTATTCCATTTGTAAAAGCTTCTTCTAATTTATCTGGAGTTACTGGATTTTCACGATTTTTAAAATAGTTTTGTATTTCTTTTTGTTTAGCTGCTAAAACGTCTGCATTTTTTTCAAAAGTATCAAACCCTAATGCGTTAAGTGCTGTACCTTGTCCTTTTAAAACTGCTCTATTTCTAGACATTATAGAACCTACTAAAGTATCGTTTTGAGTTACTAGATTATCTTGTGCTTCCCTAGTAAGTCTTGATTCTTCTAATGCTTCCTCTAGCTCAATTTTTTTACTTGCACCTGTACCAAATATTCCATCAAACATATTGGCAAGTACAGATTTTTTAGTTGGGTCATCTCTTAATTGATTTCTAGCAGCTAGATATTCAGCTTTAGCTGCAGCATTATACTGACTAAATGTAGGTGTTGTAACTACTGGACTTTTAGACTTAGCTAAAATAAATTCTTCTGCTAGTTTTCTTTTGTTCTGCATAGTTTTTTGATAAAGTAATTTAGCATCTTCAGTTAAATCTTTACTTCCTAACAATGCTGCAGTAGGATTTGTTCCTAGAGCTTGTCTCATATTTGGGTCAGCATCAAAAAATTCTGCAGATTTAAAATCTAAATATGCAGTTGGGTCAGTTTGATATTGTTTAAACTCTGCTCTAGCTTTTATATTTTCTTGAGAGTTAAAAATATCTCTATTAGTTTGAAAAATATCTTGATATTGGGTTTGTAAATCAGTCAAGTTGTTAGTTAAGTTTTCTTGTAAACTTTGCTGTTTACCTGTAAATCCTGAAAGTAAAGCAGAAAGAACTAAAGCTTCGTTCCTATCTCTACTACTAACTTTTCTTCTTCTAGCTAGTAATGAACCAGCTACTTCGCCAAATCTAGAACCATCAAAAATACTCATTCTATTCCTCTGTTTGTTTTGTCAGTAAGCTCCTAATCTCAGGACCTTGTTCTTTTATTTTATCTAATAAATTTCTAGGTAAAACATCTTCTCTAATGTTAAGCTCTTTATCTTTACTTACTTCTTTTTCATTTGTTAACTTACTTACAGCACTTTTAAATTGTGCTAAGTTTTCACTCATTTCATCTTCGTCTTCTTCTTCAATATCGTTAGGTTCGATATTGTACTCTATTCCTGCTTCTGAACCTAAAGACATTATAGTATACATAATTGGCTCTACTAATAATAACATTGTATCGGGATTTATATCACCTTGAAAAAATTTTGCATACAATACTGCAGTAGTAATATCAGTAACTGCCATGCCTTCTGTTAAACTAGCAATAACAAGTTTAACTTTTTCAGGGTCTAATAGCTCTGTAGTAATTTCTGTTAAAGCTTCTCTAGGATTAGAATACTTTGCAGGTTTTTCCCACGCATACGGAGCACTAGGGTCATTAGTTAATGATTGACCCGGCATGGAAGTTCCTTTCGTTTTTAATGAAACTAATTCATCAAAATCTAGTTGATTAAAATTGTTTTTTGCCTTAATAACAGTAGGTTCATTTTCTATTGCACCTACAAACTCAGATATATCTATACCAGAATCAACAACATCATTTACACTTCTTTCAATAGCTTCTGATAAATTTCTTGTTATAAATTTTTTCATTGGTTTTACTTTTGCCATTATGCCACCTGAATTGTTGGTTGACTAAATAATTGATTACTTACAGCATTAACATCGCCTGAACCAAAAGTCATATGTGAGTAAGCATCATTTAAGTTTATATTAGCCTCTGTATAAATTCTTTGAACTTCTTGAAGTTGATTAGCGTATTCTTGTTGAGCATATGCTGGGTCTCCTACATATTGGTCATCTGCCATTCTTTCAGATATAGCTCCTTGAGCAGCACCTACTAATAAGGTTTCACCGACTTCTAGTCCTTTGTCTACTATATTTTCTGGACTAAAAGATTCTTTTAATCTTTCTCCTGCATCTTTAAAACCACCAGCTATTTTTTGTCCTAATGTAGGGTCAGTGCTTCCGTATTTAGCAAAGTTTTGACTCATTTGTATAGAGTCTTTTACACTTGCAGCAGGAGCAGCTATTGAAGTATCAACTACCGGTTTGGTAACAGAATAAGCTGGAGCTCCCTCTTTAATTGCTAGTACACCTTTACTTGCTCCTACATCTACTTGAGCTTGAGTAAAAGTTACACCTGTTTTATCACTCCATAATCCCGTTGTAGAGTCAAATGAAATACTATTACCAGCAGGAGTAATTACCTCTGCTGCAACATTAGTAGTATTTGTTAATCCTGTAGGAGATAAAGAATCCAATGGATTAATATTAGGGTCTATAGAAAACTTACTTACTTCAGTTGGGTCAAATTGAAAGTCAGGTTGTGGCATTGCATATTTAGAACCTTCTGCAGTAGCTGTAGTAATGTCTCCAGAAACATCGATAGTTGGAGCAGCATCAGTAACAGGAATGTCAGGAACATCTGCTCCCATAGCATCTAATTTACCTCCGACAGTATCTGCTTTAAAATCTGTAGCTCCTCTAGCAGTTTTAATTGCTTCACCAATTTTAGCAAAAGCAGCTCCTGTAGCACTACCAAATGCAGCACCTTTTAATACATCTTTAAAATCTCCACCTTGAAGTAAAGCTCCAGCACCACCGGTGATAGCACCAGTAACAGCTCCGGCAGCTACAGCCGGTAAAGCAGCTATTGCAGGTACAAACATAGGTAAGGTAACTGCAGCAGCTATCATTAATCCCATCCGTACATATTTATTTTTAGTTAGTTTTTTTACCCCTCTACCTACTTCTCTTACAACTTTGGCTACACCTTTAACAGATTTTTTAACTATTTTAGCAACTTTACTAACTTGTTTTTTTACACCGCCAACTACTTTTTTACCAACTTTTTTTATGTCATCAAATATTCCCATTATATTCTCCTATGTCCTCTCGTATGTTATATCGCCTATTATTGCACCTATTAAACTTTTTAATGCTCCAGTATTTTTGTAACTTTCTGGGTCACTTGCAAGAGCTGTATTAACTAAAGCAGCTATTCTTTCATTTTCATTTTCAGCACTTCTAAAATCATAGTCAGCTTGGTCTCTTAATTCTTGCCATAAAAAAGCTTGAGCTTGAGTACTAAGATTAAAAGCATTCTGAGCATTCTGTAAATTAACTGCATTTTGTGCTGCAGTGTTTGCAGTATTAGCTTGTCTTCGCCATTGTATATTACTAGCTTCAACAGCAGCAGCATTCTGTGAATTCCATTGATTTCTAGCAAAATCTTGATTCGCATTAAACTGGTCTACTTGAGTTGCTAACTGAGCATTTAACCTATTAGCATCAGCTATTCTATTTGCATTTCTAGCAGCAGCAGCATTAGCTTGAGTAGCATTAAATTGTGCAGTTGCATTTCTTTGAGTAGTATTAAACTGTTCCATTTGTGCTGCTAGGTTAGCCATAAATTGTTGAGTTTGATTTTCACTAGTAGCATTAAACTGTGCAGCAGCATTACTAGCAGCTTGATTAGATAACATTCTTTGTTGTTCTTGTTGAGCTTTTAATACATTTGTTTGTTGAGTAGTATTTAAATTAGCTAAATCAGTTTGTAAAAAAGCTTTAGCATTTTGTATTGCTAATCTTTCGTTCATACCTGCTTCTGCTAAATTAGCTTGTGATTGCAATACTGCATTTTGTATTATAGCTTGTTGTGCATTTGTTGCATCGGTAATTGATACTGTTTGAAAAAATCTACTGTTAGCTAACTCTGTTTGTTGGTCAGCATTAAACTGAGCCATATTTAAACTAAATACATTTTGAGCATTTTGTAATGCTGTTTGTTGTCTTAACTGAGCATTAGCTAAAGATTCTTGACTTATTAAAGTTTTTTCTTGAGCTACTGATTGTTGGATAGCTTGAGCATTTGCTTGAGCTAAGGGTACTGCTGATTGTATTATAGCATTTACTAAATTATCTCTACCAACTGTAGAAGCTTCCAAACCTCTTTGTGCTAACATTTGTTCTACTGCTGATACTGCAGGTCTTGCCCATGTAGGTATTTCACCGCTTTCGATACCTTTTAATAAAGTATCCATTTGATTACTAATTAATGCTTCTTGAGGTAAACCTTCAATAACACCTCTTTGTGCTTCAGTAAAATCAGTTAATCTATCTTCTAATGCTTCTGGATTATCTCCTAATTCAGTAATTGTTGCTTCGTCTAATCCGGCAGTTCTTAATTGTTTTTTAGCTCTAGTAACTCGTGCTAATGTCGTGCCACTTGCTTGAGCTGCAGTGGCTGTTGCTTGTGGGCTTAGTTGACCAACTACTCTTTGAGCTACTGCTCCTTCTTTAACTTGTACTTCTGCAGGGTCAATTGTAGGTATTTTTTCTACACCAGCAACTTTAGCTATAGCATCATCAGTTACTTGAGTTTGAGCAGCAGTTATTGTCGGAGCTTGTGCAACTTGAGCAGGTTGCATTGTAGCTGCAGGTGCAACTGTTGGAGTTTGTGCAACTTGTAAAGTTCCTACAGTGCTTACTGGCTCTTGTGGAACTTGGCTAACTATAGTTTCTCCTACACCTGTAGGTGCAGCCATAGTAGTACCTTGCTGTTGAAGACCGGTATCTACTTGTTGTACATCAGGTATTTGACTAGCAGCAGAAACTTGTCCTGCTTTAGCTTTTTCTAATTCAGCTCTACTAGCTGCTTTTTGTTCTTCTGTTATTGCCATATTAGCTCCAGTATTTGATTGTTTTTGTGGCGGTGTTGGTAGTTGTATATTAGAAAAATCAAACTTTATATTATCAAAATTATAAGCCTGAGACATCTGCTTAGAAAAATCAGCTCCATAAGCTGCCATTCCACCCATTCCAGTATAAGCTTTTAATCTTGGACCGTCTTTAGAAACTTGACCACCTTTGCGATAGTCTTGACGTTCAGAACTAGTACCTGCTCTTTTGTACTTTTTCTTCATATACTATTTTACCTTAATTCAAACAGTTTGTCAAGCTTTTCATCTAATTTATCTAACCTATCTACTAAATCTCTCATAACTGCTCTGGACTCATTTTTTGTAACATAGTCTCTAGCTATTTCTTCTCTAGTTTTATTTAACAAAATATCCACACGTTTATTTTCTTGAGAGTTTTGTCGAATGTTATAGAGTATTGGAGCTAGAACTAATGTTATAAAAGCATTCCATATCAGGTATGAAGATATTTCCATATTAGCCCACCTGTTTAGTTTGAACTGTTGGTGTAATTAACTCAGCTATGTTTGCATCAAGACCAGCTTTCATTTCTGTAATCTTATCTGCACCCATAGCAGCTTCAACCCAACCTTGTACATTACTTGCAGTTAAATCTGCAAAAGCTGTAAAGCTTGATAAGTCTGAAGTATCTAAAGGTTGCGAACCATATACTGTAGAAGCAGCAGCAATATCATTGTCTTGCGAATCTTTAACAGTATTAGTATCATCAGTTCCAGTAAGTCTCCAGTGGACATTAAAGACAGTATCAGCTTTGCTGTCTATTTCTTTAACGTCTACAGTGCTTACATCCCATGTATAGTTTATTGCCATTTTAGTCACCTCCTTTGAGTGTGTTAATTTCAGATTGTAAGGCTTCAATCTGTTGTTGTAATTCTTTTATTGCAGATACATACATTGCATCTTTATCTGATAAGTTTGATACATAAACTTTTTCAGTATCTTTTGTATATTCATACTCTGCATCATTCTTATCATTAGCTTCTTGTTCATAAATCCAATAATCATCTGCTTCTAAAACTTCTTGTGCTACAAAACCTCTACGAGTTCCTGATTTTCTTTTGCCTGTTTCATCTTTAAACTCAAAAGTTCTTGGTTGTAAACTTTTAACTAAGTCTAAACCGCCTGTAAAGTCAGCTATGTTTTTCTTAATTCTTTCATCTGAAAGAGAGCCAATAGTCGTATCTGTAGCTGTTAAATCTCCATTTTGAGAAATTCTAAATCTTTCTTCTGCATAAGGAACTCCTACATTCATTACTTTAAATGACATTTGAGTACCTTGGGTAGACCTATCGTCATCCCCATCTCCTGTTTGAACTTTTACAGAAACTTCTCCACCCTGATAAGAATAATCAGTACCTTGCCCATCAAATCGAATTAAACCAAGAACATCTCCTGCTTGTGTATCAGCATTACCTGAGCCTGAATTACTCATTGCACCAAGTTGAAGTATTAATCTTCCACCATGTGCTGAACCAGTTCCACCTGTATTTGATTGAAGTTTTAAATCAGTTTCTGAACTAGACGTTACTATATGTAAAGGTGCTTGTGGAGCTGTAGTGCCAATACCAAGTTTGCCTGAACTATCAATACTCATAGCATAAACAGCATTAGTATGAAAATCAAAAGAATCTGTAGAATGAGTATAAGATATTATTCCTCTATATCTATCTGCACCGCTTGTACCATCAGCAAAATAAACTGAACCTGCACTATTAGTTGCACTTACTATACTCATTCCAGTATTTGTTGACGAAGCTGTTTGACCTAAAACTAAATCATCTGCTGATGTCCAGTAATTAGAAGGATTTAAACCATTTAAACCAACTCTTTGTGAACTATCTGCTAAAAAGAATCTACTTGAACCAACAGTTGAGCCTACACCAAATGTAAGCATATCTTCACTATCGTCTAGTGACAAATAAAAATCTTGTGCATTACCATCAAAAACAATCTTAGTATCTTCTGCACCTGCATCACCAATAGTTAAAGTAGGTGTTGTGCCTTTAAGTGTCATAGCACTGTCAGTTAGTGTTAATACTTCAGTACCAGCAATATCCATTCTAATAGTATCTTCGTCAGTGCTTTCTTCTAATTGTATTTTAGTATCGCCATCAGCATCTTGAAAAGTTGCAACACTTACATTGTTAAAAGTAATAGCTTCTACTTTAGTACCAGTAGGAGGAGCAGCACTAAATGTTAGTGTGCTACCTGAAACTGCATAAGTATCTTTATGTTGTACAACACCATCAATAGTTACAAAGGTTTGATTTTCTGAATCAGGACTTGTACCTAAAGCTAAAGTAGTATCAGAGCCATCACCAGTCATAGTAGCAATTACTGGAGCAACTCCAACAATACCACCTTCTAATTGAAAGACTTCAATAACTCTACTATTAACAGGAGCTGTAGCAAATGTTAAAGTAGTTCCAGATACTGAATAAACATTATCAGCTTGATAAACACCATCAATAAATACAATCAAACCATCTTCGCTAGACATACTTTTAGCAAGAGTAAATGCTGTTGTAGAGCCATCTCCAGCAAAAGTGCTTTTAGCAAATACAGAAGAACTTCCTCCACTACCGCTACCAGCAATAGCACCCCATTCATCTGTATAACCTTCAAACTGTGAAGTAGTTGTGTTATATCTAAATTGACCTGCTTCTGCACTTGGTCTTTGTGCTGTTGTACCTTTTGGTATTAAAATAGCATCAGTGTTTGTACCTAAGTCTACAGAAACTGTTGGGGTTGTTTCATTAATACCAATTCTATTTGTACTTACATCTGCAAATAAAACACCACTATCAACATTTAAGTCTCCAGAGAATGTACCAGTAGTCGCTGTTATTCCTGCAGCAATTAAATCAGCAGCAGCATATCCTGTTGCTCCAGTATTTACTGTAGTGCCGGGAACTGTTTGTGTATCGGCAAATAATCTAAAAGTATTATCTGTAGAAGCATCATAAAAAAGACCTGCATATTTAGTTGCACTAGATTCTACATATTTACCATAAAATCCAAAGTCACTTGAGTTTCCTGTATTTTCATCTAATAAACCTGTAAAGTTAGAATCACTAACTACAGAACCTGTTTGAGTTGTAGTTCCAGTAACAGCTAAATTACCAGCTACTGTTAAATTATTTGCTATAGTAATATCATTAGCTAACTTATCACCTGTAACTTGGTCATTAGCAATATGCACTGTATCAATACTACCGTCTGCAAGTTGAGCAGAATCAACAGCATCGTCTGCTATTTGAGCATTAGCAACAGCATCGTCTGCTATCATAGAATTTACAATAACATCACTACCAATAACTAAATCAATAGTACCGTCACTGTCTTCGTAAGTAGCTGCTATACCTGTTTCAGTATTAGAACTAAACATAGCTCCTACCGTATCTTGTACAACTTCAGATAAATCTATATTTGCAGTACCGTCAAAAGAAACACCATGAATAGTTCTAGCAGTTGCTAAAGCTGTAGCAGTAGCTGCGTTACCTGTAATATTACTTGAAGTAAGTGCTAATGTGCCTGTAGTTGCAGGAAGTGTTAAAGTTATATTACCACTAAATGCTGAGTGAGCTGGTGCTTGTAATCTTGCATAGTGAGCATTTGAAGACTCACAATAAAAATCTATGTATGATTGTGTACCGCCATTTTTAATAGCAATAGCACCTTGAGAAATCTGTACTCCATTAGTAGAACCACCACCGATTCCTAATGAAGTTGTAATCTGAGCAGCAGCCGGAATACCTATAGTTACGGCATTACCTGTAGCAGACGTTTCTATTTCATTTGATGTACCACCAATAGTTAAAGTTTCACTATCTAAGTCAATCGCAATAGTTCCGCTATCAGTTGTTACATCTAAATCTTCTGCAGTTAGTTGTGTATCTACATAAGCTTTAACAGATTGTTGAGTTGGTACAAGCGTTGCAGAGTTAGAAGACATGTCATCTTCATCTACAAAAGCTGTAATAGTTATTGTACCATCTGATAAAGAACCATAAGTAACTGTGCCTGTTGTAGTAATAGCAGATGAGCCGTTATCTATTGCACCAAAGCCACTTGTAATGCTACCTGCGTTTAGTGCTCCGACAGTTGTAACATTAGAAAGTGTATCAAGAGCAGACTCAAAATAAGTTTCAAAGTCTGTTAATGCAACTTGTACCATAGTACCGTTATCATTTACTATTACTCTATCAGCATCTGCAAGTGTAGTAGAAGTAGCAGAGGTATTACCGTCTACAATATTTAATTCTGAAACTGTGGAAGTAATACCGTCAAGTGCGTTTATTTCTGCTGCAGTTGCAGTTACACCATCAAGAATATTTAATTCAGAAGTTGTAGATGTTACACCGTCAAGTAAATTTATTTCAGTTGCTGTAGCTGTAACACCATCTAAAATATTTAGTTCTGCAACTGTTGAAGTAATACCATCAAGAGCATTTATTTCTGCTGCAGTTGCTGTAACTCCATCAAGTATATTTAATTCAGATGCAGTCGATGTAACACCATCAAGTATATTTAACTCAGCAGTAGTAGAAGTAACTCCATCAAGTAAATTTAATTCTGCAGCAGTTGAAGTAACTCCATCAAGAATATTAAGTTCAGCAGCAGTTGAAGTTACTGTAGTACCATTAAGAGCAAGAGTATCAATTTCAGCAGTACCATCAATAAATATGTTTCGCCATTGTTGTGAAGAACTACCTAAGTCATAAGTATCATCATCATCAGGAATAATACTTGAATCTACATCAGCTCCGAAGACTACGTTATCAGTAGCAGCATCACCCATAGTAATTGTACCACCGTTGAAAGTTGTAGTACCTGTGACTGTTAAGTTACCTCCAACATCTACATTACCTGTAGTAGTTATAGAGTCAGTAAAAGTATCTTTAAAACGTAATGAAGTTGTTCCTAAATCTATATCACTATCAGTAACAGGAACAATAGCACCGTCTTGTATTCTAATTTGTTCTACGGCACTAGAAGAAACTTCTACATAAAATCCTAATCTATTGTTTGTACCATCAACTTCTATCTTATTTAAAAAGTCTAAGTCACCAATTTTAAATATGTTACCACCTTGTCCAGCAGTACCATCGTGCCTGTGTCCAGTAGAACTTGCACTACTTGACGAGTAAGCGAAAGCATTTACTAACTGATTATATTCATCATTAAACAAAGCAGCAGTAATAGTATCTCCATCTGCAAATGTACTTTGTCTTGTGTATGTTTGTGCCATAATTATCTCCTGCCTGAAGGTATAAAGTCTACATAAAGTCCGTTAACTGTGTAGCTTGGTTTGGTATCATTACTAATAACTGTAAAATTATTACTTGTACCACTGCCCTGCAACGGTACTCTTATCATTGGATTGTTTTGTCCAGCAAATTTATTTGTAGCAAAAACTGCATCGCCAAATAAAGAAGGTGGATTTATAACTCCTAAGTCAAATAAATCTGTAGGTTGTTGTATATCGGTACTGTTATAATCAAATTTAATCTGTACATCAGGTTCTACAATTCCTTCTGTTGCCATAGAAACTCTAAGATAGTGTAAAGTTTTTAAAGTTCCTAAATCACCATAATCATAATCTGGTGTAGTATATCTTGCTAAAATAGCAGTACCGTTAAAGTCATCACCAGTATCATGTTGATAAATATTACCGTTAGTATCGCCATGATAATATTGTTCAATGCCAGTACTATCAAAACCAGAACCTATAGCTGTAACTTCTAAGCCTCTAGTCTCTGACCACTCAAAACCATTAGGTCTTAGTGTGCCAATAATTCCTCTTTGAGTACTATCAGCAGCTCCAACATTTGTATAAAATAATCTGTACTGTGATTTTTCTCTTAGTACTACACTGTTTATTGTAAAAAGATTTATACTTTCAGCTAAATCACTAACAATATTTTGTATGCTACTACTAACAGTTCCTAACTCAACATCTCCAATTCTTGCTGTACCAGCTACTGTTCTTAATCCATCTGGTGCTAAAAATATTAAGTCACCAGCAATCTCTTGAATACTATGACCACTTAAACAACCTACGTTTTTAGTAACTGGTATTACAGCTATCGTACTAGAATTGTTTATATTCTGTAGTTTAAATATTGAGTTTTCACAAAATATAAATAATTCGTTACGGAAACTTTTAATACCTTTTATTTGGTCTTCTAAAGCAATCGAACCTGCACCAGAACCTGAAAAAGATAAAGGGTCTAAAGTTGAACTATAAAATATAGTATTTAAATTATCTTCAACTCCAGCAGCTATTAAGTGTTTGTCATGTACTGTTACATACTCAACTGACTTTGTACCGGTTACTGTTATTTCACCAGCAAAAAAAGTTCTGCTAGTTATGTTAGCACCTGTACCTTCTATTCTAAAAAAGAAAGGTTCGTTAGCTCCATCAGAAATAATTAATGTACCGTAATCTGATGTTGCACTTTCAAACAAAGCAAACTGGCATTGTCCTTGTCCAGTTCTAGCAGCAACACTACGACCTGTAAAAGCTGTATGATTATCGCCACTACCAGCTACACTAGCTCTATTTATTTCTAACCAACTTGTACCAGTCTGACTAAAATAAATACTTGTACCTGCACAAACAACTACACCATCTGCATAAGGTATTGCACCTAAGATAGTTGTTGAACTACCTGTAGGTTGTACTGCACTACCACCACCAAACTTTGTAAAGCCATTGATACGTCTGTAACCACCCTTGGTAGAAACTTCAAAGTTTTTTAACTCAGTTGCTACTCCGGGAGTTTTAAGTAAGTCAATAGCATTTGATGAAGTAACTAGACCTCCTGCACATGCTACGGTATATGGTTGACTTCTAGCCATCTATTTTACTTTCTAATTCTTCTACTTTTGCTGTTAATTCTTGGATTGCTTTGATAGCTTTCATAAATAAAATACTATATTTAACTCCTTTATAACCTTCTTCTCTTTTTACTACTAAACCACCCATACCAGATTCTTCTAATTCTTGTGCAATAACTCCTATGTGAGTTTCGCCAGTTGAATCTAAAGTATAGTTTCTAACTTTTACTTTTTTAATGTCTTCAAGTTGTGAATTAGCATCAACAATATTTGATTTGAGTCTTTCATCAGATAAAGCACCATAAGCATTATTTGTGTTTTCTAAATCTCCATCTCCTCTAATTGCTAATACTGCGGTATTACTACTTTTGACACAAATTAAAATTGAATTATCAGATGCACCATTATCTCTTCTTAAATTTAAAGGAACGTGGTCTGTAGTTTTTGCAATAGTATTTGAGTTATTAATTCTGGCGGTTGTTCCTAAAAGTAAATTGCCATCAGAATCAATTCTCATTCTTTCTGTATCGCCTGTACCGAATATAAAAGCACTAGAACCTGTATTTAAAAGAAAAGCATTATTAGCTAAATAATTACCAGTACCAGAACCTGCTATACCAAAAGTTATACCTGCTGTTGAATCAGCATTAGTAAAAGTTTGATTTGCATAATTACCTGTACCATCTTTTTTAATTTGTAATCTAGAATTTGGACTAGAACTACCTGTTCCTACTCCAAGATTATCTGTAATACCTACATTTCCATTAACTTCAAGTTTTTGTGATAATGATGTAACTCCAATTCCAACATTCTCACTACTATCAATAGTTATAGCAGTAGCATCAGAGCTATCAGAAACTCCTGTGTTTAATAAACTTCTTGAAATTTTTGTTAGTGCCATATTATCCCTCTAGTGTTTTTATTCTTGATTTTAAATCTTCTATGATGTCTTGTTGTTCTTGGATTGCTTTTATTAAAACAGGTGTTAATTTTAAATAATCTAAAGCATAGTCAGATTGTTTTTCATCATCTTTTGGATTGTGTTGTAATAACCATGTACTGTTTTTTTCTACTCCAACTTCTGTTAAAGATTTTTCTAAGTCTTGTGCTATAAGACCATACATTTTTGGACAATCTTCATCATCAAGTTTATAATTATATTGACTTGGTTTTAGTTTAGTAATTAAATTTAAACCTAAATCTAAATCACTAATATCTCTTTTAAAGTTTTTATCTGAAGGTAAAGAATTAGCATTGGTACTTATACTTCCAACAGAACCACTATCTTTAAAAAATTCTAAAATTGTTCCATGACTTCCTGTTCTATGAAGATTCATAACAGTGTCACCAGAAACAGTATGATTAGATTTACCTGTATCAAAAAATTCGTTACCAACAGTTGCAAAAGCATGACCTGTTTTTTGCATAAAAATACCGCCATTAGCTAAAATTCTCATTCTTTCTCCTGTAGTACCTCCAGAATCCTGAGTATGAAAAGCTAAATCAATATCGTCTGTGCCATCTTTTTTAGCTGTAACAGAAATTACATCTCCACTGCTGCTAAATTTTAAATTTGCTATTGAAGCAGCTCCTATTTGAAAACTTCCATCAGCATTAAACTGCGAAGTAGAATTTCCATTATTAGTAAAGATTTGTATAAATCCTGAAGAAGAATTATTTCCTACGTAGCCATTGTGTCCGTTCTGTTCTAAATGCAAATTTGCAGTAGAATTTTTTATATTAAGTACAGGACTAGAAGCAAAAATTGTTAGATTTCTATCTGGACTTGAAGTACCAATTCCAATTCGTTCTGATGAATCAATAGTTATAGCCGTTGCATTACTACCATCAACAATTCCGGGGGTGCTTGATAATTCTGCAGGTATTTTAGTTGTCATTTATATCTCCTAGTAATAAAGTCTGTCATCTACCATTTCTCTAGGGGTAGGATTAATTAAACTTGACTTCATGTGTTTTAATGATTTTTTGTAATCTTCTAAGGCAAATGCAGCTTGTTGTGGACTTTCTTTAAATTGCCATACATAGTATCTAACTCTAGCTGTAATTACATTACTGTATTGTTCGGGAAAAACTATTTCGTCACCAAAAGCACTTAATGCTGTCGGTCTATTAAAAGCATAAAAATGTATGTTATAAACTTTGTCCGGTATTGGACTTAATCCAAACTTTCTACTGTCTGGGGATTTAAATACATATTTAGGTTCACCATAAGCTTGAGTATTTGCATCATCAGCATTTTCAGCATCTCTTAAAAATCTTCGCCACTCTTCAAGGTTAATATGTTTTAATCCATTAGAAACAAACGGAGCTGTTTCACCTGATACATTTATTGTCGTAATGTAAAAGTCATCCCAATCAATAGATGCAAAGTCTGTAGTTAAACTAGAACTGCCATCTTTTAAAGTATACCATCTTTGTCCAGCTACTGAAGCTACAGTTGTATTCCCATAAAAAGGGTCTGTTGCTCCACTTAGTCCTGCTGAAAAAAATGGTAGTTGTGGTTCTTCGTTTGCAATATCAAATATAGATTTATTTATAGAATCTTTAACAAATTGTTGTAAGCCTACAGCACTTGCGAAGTTCGTAGATGTTAAAGGAACTTCGTTTAGTTCTCTTAATATTTCGTTAGTTAAATCTAAATAAGTTGTTGCCATACTACGTTCCTACTTTTTTCTGTGCTGCTTTATGTGCTTGAGTAAAAGTTTTACCTTTTTTCATCATAGCTGTCATAGATTTCATGTGTTTTCCAGTATGATGTTTAGAGTGCTTTTTCATAACATCTTGTTGTCTTTTAGTAAGAGCTGAAACATCAGCACCTTTTATCATAACTTTTTTCTTAGAAGTTTTTTTAGCAGGTCTACCTTTTTTACTTCCGTATGTTCCCGGTCCACTTGGCATAGTTTTCTCCGTTTATTAATTAGGCATACATTTATGCATTTCGCCACTTTTATATTCTGGCTGAGTTGATTTTGCTGAACCGCCTGTGTTGTAATTAGTTCTGCCTCCACCATACATCATTTTCTTTTTAGCCATTCCACCATCCATCATTTTTTTCTTTTTTTCTTTTCCGTACATTTTTTTACTCCTTATTATAAAAAGGAGAGGTCCGAAGACCTCCCCAAATTTAGTATTAGTCAATACCATAGAATGCAGAAACTAAAGCTTCGTCTCTTAAGACGTTAGCTCCGTATACATGCAATCCACGAACTATGTCACCAAACGAAGTTGGGTCTCTCAACACTTCTGTTGAAAGAATAGTTTGTGCAGTAGCTGTAGATGAGATATGTCCAGCCAAACATTTACCAGCAGCATTAGATGTTGCAGCAATGTTGTTTGATTTGTACATGTCAAATCCACGAAGTTTACCACTTGATACTAAACCATTTCTGATTGAGCCTTGACCTGCGTTGAAGTCTACAGACAACAATTTAGAAGATGATTGACCTAGTACTTCATAGAAGTCAGGACTAGCAACGAACCATCTACCTTCTTCAGGTACATTTTGTTCGTCTAATAATCTAGCCATTCTAGCCATTAAGTCTAAAGGGTCAGTCTCAGACGGACCTAAGTCAGCAGCACCAGAGCCATCAAAGACTCCCGCACCTAAATCAGTGTCACTGTCAGCACCTAAAATGTGATTAGGTGAAGAAGCAGAACAACCGGCAAACATTTCTGCTATAACAGCAGCATCGTATGCATCTTTAAGAGCATAAGCGGCTGATGAAGTAGCGACTTCTTTAAAGTTAACGTGAGACATATTAGTTTCAATATCATCAACGATGAATTTGAAAGCATTAGCTTGGTCAACTACCAAAGAAGCTTCTTGGTCAGTTAGTCTAGTTTCAGTTGTGTCAGTATTTCTAGTATACGCTGATACAGAAATTACTGGCTCTTTGATAATCTTTACAGAGTCTCCAAACGCTGATATTTCTCCAGCGTAATCAGTGTTAGTAATAGCTTCAACTACCGAAGATTTTCTGAAAAAGTTTAAAACCTTTTTAGAATAAATCGAAGGTAGGAAAAAACTATTAGTTTGTCCACTGACGGAGTTTGCAAAGTTAGCATTAGTATCCGTTCCGGGTTCAAAAAATTGAGCCATGGGATATTCTCCTGTGTTTTATAGTTATTTAATGATTCTGCCTTGTTGCATTGCTTCACTGATTTCACTTTCGTGTTTATCAAATTCAGCCATGCTCATTGCAGCAATCTCCTTTTCAGACCATATCTTTTGCTGTGCAGGTTCTACGCTTGTTGTTTTAGTAGATACCATATCAGCAGCAGACTTAGTCTTTTTAGAAGATGACTTCATCTTATTAGGAGTAACTTCCATACCTATATCTTTCTTAAATAAATCTATTGCACGACTAGCTAAATCGGCATCGTCAGCATTTTTGTATATCCAGTCTTGGATAGACTCTGGCTGTTCTTTTGCCCATGTATGAAAATCATCACTGTTTCTAACATCGTCAAAATCAGGATGTCTTTCTAGTAACCTTTTTTCTGCTTCTTGTTGTGATATTTCTACTTCACGCTGTTGGAGTTTACTAAGACGTTCTTCTAGAACTTTTGCCTTAGATTCACTTTGCATGTGAGCAACTGTTTCTACAACTTCATAAACATCAGGATATTGTTGCTTAAATTGTTCAAGTTCTTCTTCGGTTTTAGGAGCTTCATAATCAGTTCTATTTTTAGTAGCTTCTTCAAGTAGTTCCTGTTCCCTAGATTTAAACTCATTAAGTTTAGAATCATAATGTTTTTTCAAATCATCATAACGTTTTTTATAGTCAGGTTTTTTATAAGGAGCTTCTTTAGCTTCTTCCTGAATAGCTTCTTGAGGTTCTGCTACAGCTTCAGTAACTTCGTTACTTTCGTTTGTAGGTTCTTCAAAAAACATTTCGTTACTTGATTTAAAAGGTTTATCCTCACCGTCATGCCAAGATTTTTTTAAATTATAAGGATTGGCTTGTTCCTCTTTTTCGACTTGTTCAGTCATTTTCTATCCTCCTACTAAGGGCTTCGTTTAACAAGGTAGCTGCGGTGTGCACTTGCAGGGCTTGTCTTGTAAAGGTCGCCTTTCGGTTGTTATGTTTTGATAAAGTGCCTATTGCTAGGGTAGCTTTATCCCTTGTTAGCTCCTTACGTATGGTCTAGTAGAAAGCATAGATTTTTTAAGTTCGTCTCCAACTAAGTCTTCTTCTTCTTGCATTCCTGCTTGAGGACCGACTGTTTCTTTGGTAACACGAATATTTTGCTGTACAGGTTGTTGTTCAACCGGCATAACATTTTCTTCTTCCATTAAACCACCTTCTTGAGCTGGTTGTCTTTCTTCTGCTTGAGCTTCAGCTTGTTTCATTAGCGACATTAAATTGTCTGCTCCTAAAACATCTACAGCCTTTGCAGTAAAGACAAATTCACCGTCAGATAACCTTGCGGGTATACTGTCGGAGACTTCTGACCCCGGACCATCAACTGGACCAGAGCCTGAAAATTCCATTGCAACTTCCATAACTTTGTCAAATAACATACTAAGTTGTGGGTTTGCTTCTAATTCTTTCATAAGCATTTCTTCTTCATTTTCATCCAATGCTTCGTCTATTAAAAAGTCCATATAATTATCTTCCATCATTTCATCTGGAACTTGAGACTCTTCTATTGTTTGTTGTTCTTGTAATTCTTCTTCGGCAGTTTTTGCAACTGGTGACATCATATCTGACATTTGATTTTCCATGTCAGGTGTTTCTTCTCTTTGCATCATGGAATCCATTTGGTCATTCATTAGCATACCACCATCTTGCTTTCCTTCTCTTAACATTGCAAAATCTTCACCGGTAATATCGCCATCATTATTTTTATCTAATTCTTCTTGACCACCAACTAATTCACCATCAGCATAACTCATGCGGTTTTTATCATTATCTAACATTCCTTTTTTCATATTAGTCCTCTAATCTACTAAGTGCTTCTTTAACCTGCTCCGGTAGGGATTCCAACCGTGCCAGAGAAGCTATCCTCCCCTGCAACCGGAACATCTCCGATTCCGATGTTGCCACCGCCAGTGCCTGTAGCTCCAAGGTCTTGAGGTTGGACAGGTGTTCCTGTAAGACCTCCCATACCTGCTGGTTGTTGACTACCGGGTTCAGTTTCCTCGCCTGTGTTTTGTTGAGCATTTTGCATTCCTATAATTTGTGCCATGATAGCTGCTTCCTCTGGGTCATTCAGAATTTCATCTGGGTCGAGGTCTAAGCTGTAGGCAAGTTCACTAACCAATTTAGATATTTTAACAAACGGTGCAATAGCAGGACTTTGTGCAGTTTGTAAGAACATAGTAAGTCTTTGACTTCTAACTTCTTTTTGCATCAAGCTATTTGTACCAGTTGCTCTAACTTCTAAATCACCTGCCACATCTATCTTACCTTCAAAAAACTGCATGTTCCATTGAAAGTAAGACTCTCCTAGTGGCTTTAGTAAAAAGTCATCAAGATTTTTAACGACTGTTTTTATGTTTAAACTTGCTGCTCCTAGTAACATTGACATACCTGAAGCAGTCCTTGTCATACTTTGAACTCCTGTTTGTCCATGTGAATAACTTGGAATACCAGTTTGTTCATCAGCAAGTTGTCTAAACCGGTCAAACATCATCATATTTTCTGGTGCTGTATTCGGAAACTTCAGACCGTAAATAGATTGACCGGGCATCCCTGCTTGTCTTCTAAAGATTTTACCGGGATAGACTTCCATATTTTGCCCACCTACCAAAGCTGATTCATCAACATCAAATACTAATGAACCTGCTAATGCTAAGTTATCAATAGCCATACGAGCATGACCATTCATAATTTGTTGAGAATCATTCATATTCTCAGCTACTCCTATACCAAAGAAATTGTAAGGATTTCTTTCGTAAGGAAATGCACTGTAAGGTATACGGTATGGTGTAAAAGGATTTATTACTGCTCGTAGTAATTTATCACCACATACCCATGCATTAATTTGTACTTCATCTAAGTCATCTATAGACTCATCTAATTCCATTCCAACTTCTCTAGCATATTCGGCATCCATGATACCCCAATATTCAAGTACTTCAAAGTTAGCTGTATAGCTATCGTCTACTTTATAGTCATCTCTTAAATGAGCTTCAAAATCTTTATCTTCGTAGTTTGCTCCTTTTTGAATACATTCTCTAATAGCATCCTCATCGAAGTAAGGCATATTTCTTAACTGCCTTAATTGACTACGATTCATTTTATGTCTGTGAACTACGTACTCACATTCATCTATGTTTGTTGCTGCAGGGTCTGGATAAAAATCCCAACAACTTACAAACTCAATTCTCGGTACTCTAACTTCTAAAGGGTTGTATTGTCTTTCACCACTTTCATCTGTATCCCACTTGTGAAGTTTTTTATTAAAGTTAAAAGGTCCTTTAATAATTCCAGTACCTAATAATGAAGATTCTAATAAAGCATTTCTTATTTCTGAACCACCATTAGATTCTTCTATTTGGTCATGAATTAATTTTTCCATTCTTCTTGCAGTTTTTTCTGCAGGAGAAACTTCAGGTATTTGTGGATTAGGCGTTAATCCTTCCTGTAACATTCCCTGTTCATCTGCTTGAGCAATAATATCATCCTCAAACATTCCAGTGCCTAATGTTGCACCACTTTTTAAAGTTTTACCATCGCCTTCGTAACCAACATTATAAATATTTTCAACTGGGTCATCTTCTAATCTATTACCAATATTATCTGGTACATTAGATTCTATTCCCATTTGTGGATTTTGTGTATCTAGGTAAGCATTTTCTTTCTCACCTTCAGGTATTTTAGTTTCTGCAATACCTATTGGAAATTTACCTGTGCCAAAAATAACATCTACTAATTGTCCAAAAGCAGCTAATACTTTTGTCTTAGTTATCTTAACAAATATTCTAGATTTTTCAGATTCTCTAAATTTTACAGACCTGTTATATAACCCTCTATAGTTTTCATAGGCTTTAAGCCATCTTGTCTCGTCACCGTCACGAGCTTCTTCTGCTAAAGCAAATCTACTTTTAACAATGCCAACTAAATTAATCTGTTGGTCTTCTTCTAAAGATAAAGTTTTACCAGCTTCACCCTCTACATCTTCGTAGATATTATCTGCTGTTAAAAATGTATTATCATTATCAGCCATTTTAAAATTTCTTTCCGAATGTAATTTTATATTCTGGTCCAGACTTTTCAAAATCTAAAAAATTATTATTTTTTAATTCTTTAGTTACGTTAAAATTTTTATTTTTATTAGTCTTATTAATATTGAATCTAAGAGTATCTGTACCTGTATTTATATTATAGTTTACATTTCCTTTTTTATTAACTTTAAAAGTAGCTTGAGTATTTAAAGAATCAAAATCTTTATGATAAACTAATTCTCCTCCACCGTTAAATTTTAATCTTTTATTTTTCATATCAATAACCAAAATCTGAATCAGCAGGTTTAAACATATCACGTTTAAAACCTCTTAACCTTTCTAATGGGTTCTCCATTCTAGGTCTGCTCATTATCATATATCTCAACGCATCATATGCGTGGTCAGAAGCGTGAGTATCCACATCTTCTGGATTAGTTTTTGATAACGGTATACTTTGTAACTCTCTTATTAAGTTTGGGCAAGTATTAAATATCTGCAATTTAGGTCTACCGTTATCTTTTATTTTTAAAAATTCATGTATTTGAATTTTACCTTGTATACGATTTTTGTCAGCTCGTCTTAACTTATGACCTGCTCGTAACAAAGCTTCTCCAACGGTAGGACCAGTAGTACCTGTTCTAGCCCAAGCTGCAGTATCTAATACACCATTTACTGAAAATGGGTCTACCACTTCCATATCTGTTATTATACTGCCTAATTCTTCTCCTGTCAAGCCTTTTTTGTATAATTCTCTATAAATTATTAAAGTTCCATCATTTATATCAATAGTTCCCCATAAACAACAGCTTTCAGCAGCATAACCATAGTCAACTCCCTTTGTTCTTTCCCACGGTAAAGGTATCTCAAACGGTGGTATTACATGTACTAAGGGGTCAAATTCTACAAAAGCAGCACCTTCAGCTACATCCCAATTACCTTCTAACAACTGTCTACGTTGTATTGGCGGTAGTGAGTTTAGCATTTGTTCATAAATACCATCCTCTGCTAAGTATGGATTATCTGCTAATTTAGCTGGAATAAATTTACGAGTTAGTCCATCAGTACCTAAAAAACTTTTATTAGATTCATGTGGGTCTATGTATCTACGTTTTACCCATGTAGAACCAACACCACCGGGGTTAGCAGTGCAACGTAAATAAGTTTTAATTTCAGGGTCAGTTGTTCTTAGCCTAGATGCTAGATAGTTCCAACTAAATTCTGTAGGTAAGTGCGTAATCTCATCAAAGCCAATCCAAGAGTATGCTTGTCCTTGATAACGATAAACGTCTGCATCTCTTTCTAAGAAACCAAACTCTATCTTTGCACCACTTGGAAAGTTCCAAAGTTTTTCTACTTCTCTAAACTTAGCTCCGGGAAATGCTTGAGGGTATAGTTCACGAGACTTATCAATCATCTCTCGTAGTTCTGGCATAGACCTACGCAGTATTAAAGCACGATGGGCTTTACGATGAGCATAACGTAATGGGTCAACAATCATTGCATATGATTTACCACCACCTGCAGCACCACCATACAATACATCTTTTTCGTCTGCAGCTAAGAAATCTGTCTGTGGTCCATCGTTAGCGTTAAAAAGAATGTTAGCATCTTCTAAATCTTTTTTAACAGTAGCAGGTAATTTATCTAACTCATCAGTAGTGGCAGTATTTTTTTCATCACCACTTAAATCTTGTAAAGTATCTTTTTGTTTTTTTAAAGACTTACGAGCATTGTTAAGTTTCTGCTCAATCTTTTTAATGTTCTTTTGTTTTCTAGAGACTGCTCGATGAGCTGCAAACTTTGCTTCATCTTTTAAAGTTGGTCTACCACTTTTTTTTCTAGGTGTACCGTCTTTTTTTAAAACGAAGTTGCCTTCGTTATCTTGCAAGTAAAGATGAGGATTCTCTTCCCAGTCTTTCAGTTCGTGTGCCATACTTTTTATCTATGTGTTTTTTTAATCCGGGAGTTGAAATCTTACGTCCTGTTTCATACTCTAGCCAATCTACTGCAGTTTGTAAAGATACTTCTTCGTTGACAATCATATTCTCTACAGTTTGTAAAGCTTCTAACTCTTCTTCAATCGGTTTTAAATGACCAGTAACTTCATCATAGACATACCCAAAAGGTATAGTAGATGTAGCTCTTTTGATATAACCGTCAGGTAACATGTTCATAATAACTATTATTTAAAATACGTTCTAAGATTTTCGTAGTAATCTTCTAGTTTGTCTTTTATCTTTTCATAAGTATTAGGGTTTTCAGTTTTTATAACTAATACACCTACAACAACACCTACAATAATTATAAAAATTATGCCATCCATCATTACTTCTCCTGTTTAGATTTAAATATTTTATCCCAATTATTTTCAAACTGTGTTCTTGATACTTCTATTGGTCTTGGTCTAGAACCTTTTCCTATACGGTTAGGAGTCATCCTAATTGGCTTTTCATCTTTACCTAATTGTGCCATACTATTTTTGATTGTGTGTTCTATGTTCTATTTTAGTTTCCCAGTTTTCTATAGCTTTACGAATACTTTCTTCAGCCAAGACACTACAGTGTAATTTTATGGGTGGTAAATCTAAAGCTGCAGCAATATCTTTATCTTTTATTTGTTTAGCTTCAGCTATAGTTTTACCTTTTAACATATCAACAAACATTGTGCTTGAAGCGATTGCAGAGCCGCAACCATAAGTTTTAAACTTAACATCTGCTATTATATCATTGTCAAGTTTTAATTGCAACTTCATTACATCCCCACAAGCCGGAGCACCAGTCATACCAGTAGCAACATCAGGGTCGTTAGGGTCGAACCGACCAACAGCATGTTTTTGTGGATTATTCAACACGCTTTCAAATCTATCAACCACTTCTTGTGAGTATGCCATTTAATCTTCAGTTAGTATGTTGTTTATAAGTTGTATTTCTTTTTCTGTTAGTTTTACCATTTAACCTTGTCAGCCCAATATGCTGCTGACATCTTTCCTTTCTTAATGTTTTTTGCATGACGAGCTTTAAAAGATTTACGTTTAGCTTTCATTCTAGCAGATTCACCAGCTTTAGGTTTACCTGCAGTCTTAGCTCCTTTTTGTCCAAACCTAATAGTTTTTATTTTATCACCTTCTTTAGCAACAACTATGTGTGATTTCTTAGGATGGTTAGGAGTTCTTTTAGGTTTATTATAACCAGATACTCCAGCTTTTTTAAGTCTCGAATCTTTCTCACTCATTTTACTTTCCTGTATTTTCTAGTTTTCTTAGCAACCTTCTTAGGCTGTTTAGAATGCTGTTTACCTTTCTTAGTATCTTCTCGTTTCTTTTTAGAAGTTGCAGCATATTCTGCAGCACTAAGACTTTTAATAGCCTTTTCAGGTAAGTAACGTTCGCCAGTCTCTGAAGACTTCTTACCAGACTTAGTACGCCATTTTTGTTTAGTCCAACTTCTAAGACTTCTTTGACTTTTTTTTAGTGCCATTACTTATACCCACCACCTTTAGCTTTGTATTGTTTAGCCAACATCTGAGCTTTACGAGCAGACCATTGACCCGGCTTTCCACCTTTGCTACCGGCTTTAATTCTATTAAATAAATTCTTACGCATAGTAGGCTTAGTATAATTACCAGCTTTATTTACTGTGCTTTTCTTTTTCTTGCTTGTCGTTTTCTTTGGCATAATAAATACTCACATTTAAATAGTTTACAACATAATAACTGATACATAACCCAGTAACAAAGGCAACAAAAAATTCAATCAATGTAACACCTTCTCTTCGTTATAACCTTCAGGCTCTAAGTAATGCATTAAGCCGTCTTCAGTTACAATTTCAGTAAACTCGCCTAACAACGTTAGACCATTTGCTTCGGCAGCTTCTTCAGCCTCTTGTAAAGTTTCTGCAACTATATTAGGTCCAGCAAACTTTTTACCATGTTGTTCCATTTCAGTCAGATATATCTTCATACTCATCACTTTCTATTATTACGTTTTCTTTTTGCGGTAGTATAAAGATACCACCTTGTACATTGTGGTCAACCTGCACCCTGTCAGTCTTACTTACACCCACTCTATCAAGGATAGTTTGAGCTGCTGCAAGTTTCTGACTAGCTTGAGGTACAGGTCTATCAGAATCAATCATCTCGATTAACTTAAAAGCAGCCTTCGGTGCAGACTTGGCAAGTACATCCGAGGCTAAATCAACTACTTCATTTTTAAGTGATTTGATAACTTGATAGTGATTGCCTGAGTATCCTGCTAGTTCTGCAGCCTTTTTAAAGTCACCTTTAGTTTCGACTAGATTGTCTAAAAAACTTTGTTGTTTCTCAGTTAAATTCTTCTTACGAGTTTCTGATAAGTATGTCATACTATAATATTATAGAGACACTTTGCAAGTTTGTCAAGTTATTTTAAAATAAACACGAAAGGTCTTGACAAACGTTGAAAAAAAGTGTACAATATACTTGTATGCCACCCCGGTGCATACCTATAGAATAACATATCTCTATAGAGCTTTTAAAACCTTGTACAACGTACAGGGTTTTTTATTATATAATTAGTGTTAGTTTTATTATAAAGCTTTATAAAGTTTAGGGCATCTGGTTAATACCTTAACTAGGTAGAAATGTATGAGTTTTATATTATATCCCCTCCCTACCCCCTGTGCTTCCTGCCCGCCCCTAACATACTTTCCAAACTTTGTAAAGCTTTGCAAACCTTTTGGAATAAGCTTATAACCCTAACACAAAGCTTTTGTAAAGTCCAGAAAAACTTTTCAAACTTCTCAAACTTTATAAAGTTATAAAACTT